>JAAUYD010219277.1_pt1 | contig 16122 bp, 15 predicted proteins | sample 7278101 | NCBI WGS metagenome assembly JAAUYD01 (sample SAMN14350128, study PRJNA611818) | marine sediment metagenome | isolation source: surface marine sediment (0.6m) | place: French Polynesia: Moorea | collected 2018-08 | reverse complement strand
TATTTGGGTCGTTCTCACCGTTCTGAAGGTGGAAAGGCTAAGTTAAAGGAAGTAATTGACCTGTCTAAGAAAATCTTGGGCGTACCCGCAGATTATCACCTGGGTATCGTTCCTGCTTCTGATACTGGTGCAGTGGAAATGGCATTGTGGTCATTGTTAGGAAAACTTCCCTTGGATATTTTAGCTTGGGAAAACTTTGGTCAAGAGTGGGTACAAGATGTTGTCGATCAATTACAGTTAGCAGATACCCGTATTTTCAAAGCTCCCTATGGCAGATTACCGGATTTCGGGCAAGTTGATTTTAGCCATGATGTTGTATTCCTGTGGAATGGTACAACTTCTGGGGTAAGAGTACCCAATGGTGATTGGATTGATGCAAATCGCACCGGCTTAACTATTTGTGATGCAACGTCAGCGGTATTTGCCATGGATATCCCCTGGGATAAATTAGATGTGGTTACCTATTCCTGGCAAAAAGTGATGGGTGGGGAAGCACAACATGGTGTAATTGTTCTTTCTCCCCGGGCTGTGGAACGTTTAGAAACCTATCAACCACCCCGTCCCCTACCAAAGTTATTTCGCCTGACAAAAAAGGGCAAGTTCAATGCAGGTATTTTCAAGGGAGATACCATCAATACACCATCCATGCTGTGTGTAGAAGACGCTTTAGATGGACTCAAATGGTCAGAAAGTATGGGGGGTAAGGTTGGACTCATTAGCCGTTCTGAGGCTAATTTGGCAGCAATGAGTGAATGGGTCGAAAAAACTGCCTGGGTAGATTTTCTTGCTGAACAACCAGAAACTCGTTCTTGTACTTCCATTTGTTTAAAGGTTGTGGATGAGTGGTTTACCACTTTGAGTCCAGAAGAACAGGCAGAATGCGCGAAAAAAGTAGCAAAACTCTTGGCAAGTAAGGAAGTAGCTTATGATATTGCTTCCTATCGTGCAGCACCTCCAGGATTAAGAATTTGGGGAGGCGCAACCATAGAAACCGCAGACCTAAAAGCACTATTTCCCTGGTTAGATTGGGCATATGCCACTGTGAAAGCAGAATTGAAAAGTTGATGATAGTTGACAGTTGACGGTTGACGGTTAAGAGTTGACAGTTGATGGTTATGAGTTAAAAATTATCCTCTTAACTCTTAACTTTTAACTCTTCACTCTTAACTCCTTCACTCCCCACTCCCTTTGAGTAATCCCCAATCATAAAAACAAAAGCCCGGTGATGTCACCGGGCTTTTGTTTGAGAGATAGTGGGGCAATATTCCCCAATGGTTTAGTTATAGAAAGTTAGTCATAAATCGTTGCTCTGATAATAGCTACTACGCTCAAACAGCCAATTCCGGACAAATTACTACGACAAGCAAAATTTATATAAACATTAATTTGAAGGGCATTTTTATAAAGGAATGGTATAGCACTACGCATATGCGTTAGGACATTTATCAATCCTCAAACCCTTTGATAGCTCCCTGTCCCCTGTCCCCTGTCCCCTGTCCTCTGTTCCCTGTCCCCTGTCCCCTGTCCCCTGTCCTCTGTTCCCTGTCCTCTGTCCCCTGTCCCCTTACTCCTTTTCACATTTATATGTCAATGGCACTTGACAATATGTAACAATGTTGTTAAATTTATTTACATAAGTTAACAAACCAGGAATCAATCATGTATACCACCAGTGATGAAAGAGGCATTCTGAACAACTTCGCTAGCGAACCCAAGTTGTACTATGCTGAGTACCCTTCAACCGAACAGCAAAATCAATACAAGATATTGGGTGTAGTTGCCATGCTTCTAGTCTCTGCCGTGATTACAATTGCCTTTACAGTTAGCTAAAAAAAATTAAATTTTGGTATCAAGTAATTTCATCGTCATTTGGACTTCTCCCATATCCTCGGTTGTCAAACCGGGGTTTTTTGTTGGGCAATGGGCAATGGAGGAGCAAAAATAAAAAATCACTTCACCTTATTCATAGGTAGAGTGTTAAATTAGGATACGCGATCGTTTCAAAGGAGTAAACTATGACCGGACAGTCCCCGGAGGCAGTATTATCAAAATTTCTGTTGAAAATTCTTTGGTTAGATGAAAACGTTGCCCTTGCCGTCGATCAAGTTGTCGGCAAAGGCACAAGCCCTTTGACTAAATACTTCTTTTGGCCTAGAGCAGATGCTTGGGAAGAACTCAAAAATGAGTTAGAGTCAAAACACTGGATTACTGAAGTTGAGAGAGTGGAATTGCTCAATAAAGCCACTGAAGTAATCAACTACTGGCAAGAAGAAGGTAGAACCAGGCCTATGGCAGAGGCCCAGTTGAAATTTCCTGAAGTTATTTTTACAGGTAGTACCTAGAGGGAAGGAGTGAAGGAGGGAAGGGTTGACGGTTGACAGTTGACAGTTGACAGTTGACAGTTGATGGTTAGTGTTTCCCTCAGCTCTCCAGCTCCCTATTGAGATAAGATAATTTTGGGTATGGGTAAGGTGGTATTTGTGGATAAATCCAAAGAGCCGACTTGTTCAAGGGATAGTTGCTGGACAATAGATAATAAGGCTGTACTTTGATCTAACAATTTATCCACATCAACACCACCATATATTGATGGATAACGCCGCAAACGATTACTGCCTTCTCCCAATAAAATTGCGGCACCCCGTACATTTTCATTACCTAAATGGTAGAGTGCCACAGCAATTTGTAAAATGCCTTGATAAAAGGTTTTTTCTGGCTCTAATGCTTCCATCCATAGAGCTTCTAAAGTATCGTGACAGGCGTAGAACTGTCTTGAATTGAACTGTTCTACACCTTCCCAGAATTCTTGGGGTAGGTTTTCCATCAACCCATGCTATTTCTTACTTCTTTGATTGTGTCTAGGGCTATTTCTTGCTGATCCCCAGCAAATTCATTGTCTGGAGTCAAAAATAGCATGCAGTGGCATTCTTTACGTTCTCGCATGGGGACACAAGGACAATTCCAAAAAGCAGCTGCAACTTCGGCTTCTTTATCTTCATAGTGACGACATGGGCACAAAGGTGCTCCTAAATCATCTTTATGCTTGGCCAGTCCTTCAATTACCACCGCCGTCACTGAAGGTTCAGAACAGAAGAAAGTTCCAGTGCGCTTGGCGTATTGTTCGGAAAAATGCCGCATCGCCTCTAAATGTTTATCGGTGGATTTGTTATTAACTTCTGATTCAATCATGGGATTGGCTGCTGATAATTTAAATATTTCTTTGCATTGTACCGCAGTCTAGGAAAGCTATAAATGACAAAATATATAGATTTGGTGCTAATCAGATACTGAGTCGCGAGTTCAAGGTCGATGAAATAACAACTTCCCTAAATATTTTGACTAAACCATGGCAATTTCTAATTCATATAATTTGTATTTATTTATGTATTAAATGATTTTTGTAGTTCAGTTTGTAGAGGTTTTTCTGGAGCGATCGCGATTCCAGGAATGTCTTGCTTTATCGGTATTTTGGCCTCAGATGATGGGGAGTTTGGCCACATTAACCAACGACTTTTAGCATTCAGGGAAGAGAGAGTCAGGGGATTTTGAGTTAACCAAATTAGGGGGTAACTAGAAAGTGAGAAATTGTTGTTATCTGATGATGGATTGGCTTTGGCTAAGGCTTCTAACACTTGGCGATCGCCTTTAATTAAACCTGTGGATGCTGTCCACAATTGCACTTGCATCTGCTGTTTTTGGGCATAAAAATATAGGGATGCGGCAGCAATTACTGCTTGTTCAAAGTTTTCTTCTTCCCAACCACCGGCACTATCTAGGGCAATAATAATTTCCTGACCACTAGTAACAATTTCTAGTTCTCTTACCCGTAATTCTCCGTAGCGGGCACTTGTGCGCCAATGAATTAAGCGGATGGGATCTCCCATGCGGTAAGGACGTAGGGAGCGGGTTAATCCTTCTGAGGCTGTTTGTATGGGCATACCGGAGGGATCTCCCCTGAGACTATCTTCTTGTCCCATGCGGTCTACTAAAGGACAATGGGCTAAGGGTAATACGGGAGGATAAACAACTGCTTTTGCCTGATGTTCGCGGTGACGACGACACCAAAATAGTCCCAAGGGTGCAGCACTGCTTAAGTCTACGGTGTGCCAGTGATATACCCCCCGTCGTTGGGTAGGGTGGTAGTAAGTCCAGCGATAACTCTCTTGGGGGGCAATAGTTTCAATTGCTTGTTGCACGGGTTTACCCAAGATAAAGGGTAGGATATCAGCGACTTGGACTAAAGCTGCTGATTGCTTACCTTGGTTGCGGATTTCTAACTCTACCTTTAAGTCATCTCCTGCCGTAATTGCAGAGATGGGTAGTCTGTTCACAGTTAAACCCACAAGCGATCGCGGTGGCAAGAGGGCGGATAGTACCAGTAATGCAGAACTAATGCCGCTAATTACGTACAACCAGCCTGCCATGGTGTTAATAGCGGCACCAAAAAAACAAATTGTAATTCCTGCTAATACCCAGCCACTGTATGCTGGGGCAACGGCACGGGTTTCTAACCAGTTGGTGATGCTTTTAATCATTTTTAGATGTTATTAATCCTGGAGAGTGGGTAATTTTAAAGTTAAAGTGGGGAAATTATGAAATTGTTTTAAGGCGTTGCTGAATCAGGTATGAATTTATCTCACGCAGAGGCGCAGAGACGCAGAGGGTAGGAGTTTTAAGTACCTCATTTTTCAATTTCATACTTTAAATCAGCAAGGCTCGTTTTAGGTCCTTCCAGGCTAGCCCATCTATTGGATTTCTGGTATTAGAAATCACCCAATATATTTTCTGAATTCAGTATGAAGAAGATTTCTTATATCAGTGTTTTTACGATTTAGGGTTTGCTATATTTAACCCTCCAATGGGAGCATCTCAATTTTTCAAAAAGCCCAAGGGCAAAGCGCAGGCTGAGTGCTTTGCACACGCTACGCGTTAACGTAGTTCCTCTGTTAGCGTTAGCGTAGCTCCCCTGAAAGGGGCAGCTCTCCCGAAGGGAGCAAGAGGCACGCCAACAGGCTAAAGCCTGGGGCTACACAAACTAACCTGAGTTCGGGATAAGCTGAAATCCCTATTGTACGGTTGATTGATTGGTGGTGTGTGTCAAAGAGCTTACGTCTTTATGGTGCTAGTTGATGCAGCAATCTCGTTGAGCCCAAATTCCCACCTTGAAATAAATTTCAAGGCTCATAAACCAAGCACGTTAAAACGCGCTGTCATATCATGTCTGCTTGAACACTTACGATAAAAGTAACGCTGAGATTTTTAAATATAAAGAATCTGGAGATTTTATATCGTAATTAATTACCCGGACATGATATCAGTCCTACCCAGTCTGATTTATCAGACTTTGTCTTTGAGCCTAGGAATTAATTCCTAGGTGGACATTTGGAGTTATGAGTTAACCTGAACTGAGGTAAACTAAGCCCATGATTAGGTGGGCTAATAAATCTTTTTAACCCACGCAGGTGGGTTTTGCTCGTGTAGCGATACCCTTCTAGGGTATTGCATAAAAATTGGGATGCTCCCCCTCGAATCAATGTGATCGCACAAACTATCAACTAACTAAACATTAACTTTACGATCAACTCTTTTGCCAGTCCCACTCCGACGGATATCTCGCCAAATCTGAGTAGCCGCTAAGGCCCCATCAGCCGCAGCCACCACCACTTGATTGAGTCCGACTTTTAAATCCCCAATGGCAAAGATACGAGGATGAGAAGTGCGAGCCATCTTGTCAGTTACCAGATTACCGCCTTTTTTCTCTAAATTAAATTTGTCTAGATAGGTAGCATGGTATTTAGACCCCATTGAAATCAAGCCGGTTTCCAACTCAACCACCTGACCATCGGTTAATTCCACCCCTGTCATCTGATGATTTTCTCCCAAGAATTGCTCAATGGGGGTTTCTACGATTTCATAACCCTGTTCTGTGATTCTACTGCGTAATTCATCGTTGACTTCAAACTGTCCTTGGGTAAATAGGGTAATCTGGTCAGTAAACCAACCTAAAGGAAAAACTACTTCTGCATTACCGGCACTACTGGCAAATACACCTACTTTTTTATCTGCCATTTCATAACCATCACAAATCAAACAGACGTGGAGATTATAACCGGCGTAATCATAGACATTCCGCATATTTTCTAACTCGGGAAGATAGTCAATAATGCCACTAGCTGCGATTAAATACTTGGTACGGAATGTATAATATTCGCTCTGATTGCGACCCACTTTTACGCGCAACGCCAAAGTTTCCCCTTCATCAATCACCTCCTCAACAAAAGCATCCAGTAAATCCCCACCAAGGGAAAGAAAATGTTCTTTACCCTGTCTGAGAACGGAACGGCCTGGAGTATCAGGGGGTAAACCTAAATAATTATGTAGTTCCTGCATCCAAAAAGAGCGGGCTTTGCCTTTATCAATAATTAGGGTATTGAGTAAGTAACGTTGCAAATAAATTCCGGCAGAAAGGCCACCCGCACCGCCTCCGACGATAATGGTATCGTAAACTTGGTCTGTAGATGATTGCAGAGTTTGTTTTGTTAATTTCATGGTAATGTCTCCTTATCAGTATCAGTTACAAATGATTATTTTTGTAGTGCTTTGATTGAGATGACCGGTCTTAAGATAAATTAAGCAACCATCTTGACTAAAGGGGGGTGTGAACACTGCCACGGGGATTGCGAATCCAAGTTCCTGGGGATAAGTTCCCTGTTCATAATAATCTCCTGTAGTCAGCTTTTATCTTTAGTTTTGAAAATTCATGGGTCTGTCCATTTTATCTATCAGTAGGTAGATAATTCGGTAAAAAAATAGACTTTCACCAACTGTATAAATGATTTGCATCGAACCATGAAGTATTCCGCATAAAACAAGTTGTGGATACTTTGGTGTAGGCTGGCATTTGCCGTCTATCCCGAACGGGGTTTTACGTAGATCATAGCATTTAAGCAGGATTTGAGTACGACTGTTGTTTGATTACACAATCTATTCTACCTACTAGTAGATAAATAGTCAATACAATATTTTTATTCTCAAAATCGAAACGCAACTAAAAACACCTCCCGCTAACTGCTGTTGAGACTTTCCCCAATGCAGACTCAATACAGGTAACAAATTCTAATGAGCGATCGCTTCTATGGAGCCATGAGATGTATCCCTTGCATTAGTACTATAGTATTAATATGCAGGCGATCGCAGTTCGTGCAAAGAAAAGCGCAGACTAAGTAAGCCTGCGACTCTTAATTACTTAATTTGCAGTACCACTATTGCTGCGGTAACTGTGGAAGGGAGCATTCACCCTTTGTTAACTGATACTCAATGCCCCAGAATTTCAAATTCAAAGACACTGGAGAACAGCCTGGTGAAAATAATACCCCTCCGCTTAAAGCAACAATCAGTAGTATGATTGCCCAGATAGGTTTTTTTAGCGGGAAGCGAGGTTTGGGACGGTTGTTTTTGGGTTTGCTTTTTTCGAGAGCTTTCATTTGTAGAATAGAATTGTGAAATAAACTAACCGCCTGGAGAAAGACCAGGCGTTTTTCTAGGAACAGATTTTTCCAAATCAAAACAACAAACCCCAAGCCGCGATCGCAAGTTACGGACGCGCTTGGGGTAAATACATTGTTGTGTGGTTGTCGCATATTGACCTCCATTTACTACAATTGGAGGCTGCTTTGAAGAGATGCGTTTTAATGCAAAAAATCGCACAAAAAGTTTTATTTGATTTTTGGCGTATTCGTGCATCAAAAAGTTCTACCACGTATTATTCAAAACGTGATAAATTGAAGCAAGCTGTCAAAAAAACAGCTACTTCAGCATCGCTTAAAGCAAGCCATAAAGATGATGTCGAACACGCCACAGAGAATTGTTTGTTCCCCCCTAGTTGTTCCCCCCACTAGAGATGGTCTTGACTCTCTATGCAGTTCATTTTACCCGCATAAAGGCAATTAATTTTCCGGGCGTTATGTGCGGAACGTGAGGTGGGGGCAGAGAGAAACCAATTTAATATTAGCAGATTTACCTAAAAGAAGTGCTGTAACCGTTTGCATTTACAAACTTCTCTGCAACAGCTTTCACATCGGGGTTTTCTGATACCTGGTACAAGTCCCAAGGCAAGGGTAATTGTCCGGGAGATGACTGTTTTGGTGATTTTTTCTTCGATACTTGGATACCCTTAAGTGGGCGTAGGTTGGGTTGAGGGACGAAACCCAACATTATCAATCCTTTGTTGGGTTTCACTTCGTTCCACCCAACCTACCATTAGACATCTGGTGAAAATTAATTACGCGTTACCCAGAACTCTTGTAGAGACGCGAAATTTCGCGTCTCTACATTCTTTGTCACCTGAGGTCTATTGTTTTTAACTCATAATATATGCATATGGGCATTTCTAATGTTTAATTGTCTATGAGCAACTTGCCTCTCAATATCCCCCCAAACCTAAAACTCACCCAAGAACAATTCACACTTCTAGCTGCTGCTAATCGAGACGTGCAACTAGAACTAACTGCTACAGGAGAATTAATTATCATGCCCCCTACGGGAGGAAATACAGGTAAGCGCAACATAGATATTGAGGGACAACTTTGGTTTTGGAACCGACAAACCAAATTAGGTGTCGCTTTTAACTCCTCAACTGCTTTCCTACTTCCCAATGGTGCAGAACGTTCTCCCGATGCAGCTTGGGTAAGTCAAGCCAGATGGGATAATTTGCAACCAGAAGAACAAGACTCCTTTCCACCCCTTTGTCCAGATTTTTTGATTGAATTGCGCTCCAAAAGTGACAATATGGAACCCTTACGAAAAAAAATGCAGGAATATATTGATAATGGATTGCTTCTGGGGTGGTTAATTGATACAAAGAACAAAAAAGTCGAAATTTATCGACCCCATCAACCAATAGAAGTCCTGAATAATCCCACAAGTTTATCTGGGGAAGATGTTTTACCTGGATTTGTTTTAGATTTGCAAGTTGTGTTTAGTTAGCAAATAATCTGTGCATATCAAAAAAATGGCGTTGCTGATTACAAATATGCTAACAGCCCCCAACCCCCAATTCTGGGGGAGAAAGATAATTTAAAGTCCCCCAATTTTTAAAGTCCCCCAATTTTGGGGGATTGAGGGGGCGTTACTCAAAACTTAAAAAGTAAATTCATACTTCAAGTGGGCAACGCCAAAAAAATTAATCCTAAAATTATTGTTAACAATTGTAAAAATCATCCCTTGAGACTAGAAACATGGTTTTTACCTAGGTACACTAAACAAGCAAGTGTATCTACGTGGTTAAACATAAAAAACAAGGTGTGTTCCTCTAGCTTCAATGATTCCAGTACAACTTACCTTGAAAAATTTCCTCAGTTATAGTGAGGCAGTTTTGGATTTTCGCGGTCTACATACGGCGTGTATTTGTGGTTCTAATGGCGCTGGTAAATCTTCTTTATTGGAGGCCATCACTTGGGCAATTTGGGGACAAAGTCGAGCCGCAACGGAAGATGATGTGATTCGTTCTGGTGGCAAGGAAGTAAGGGTAGATTTTGTTTTTCAAACTAGTCAACAGCAAACCTATCGAGTTATTCGCAGTCGCCACCGTGGTGCAAGTAGTGTGTTGGAATTGCAAATAGAAACCCCTGAAGGCTTTCGGGCAATCACTGCTAAGGGTTTAAGGGCAACCCAAGAACTAATTTTGCAACATATTAAGTTGGACTACGATACTTTTATTAATTCTGCTTATTTGCGCCAGGGACGTGCTGATGAGTTTATGATTAAACGTCCTAGCGATCGCAAACAAATTTTAGCAGAGTTATTAAAGCTGGATCAATATGATGAGTTGTCAGATAGGGCAAAGGAATTATCCCGCCATTTTAAGGTGAAGGCCGAAGAAAGCGATCGCTCCTTGGAGGGGATGAAGGTACAATTGCAACAACGGGAAGTTGTGGTGCAACAAAAGGCGGAGTTGGAAGGGGAATTAAATCAACTGCAACAGGTACAGGCGTTTGAGAATATTCAGTTACAGAGTTTGCAGGTTGTACAACATCAACGCCAAGGATGGGAAGAACAATTAAATTTTGTCAGACAGCAGCATCAGAATTTGATTCAAGATAGTGAAAGGTTACGCAAAGAAGAGTTGAGTTTAACCACTCAGTTGGCGGAATTAGCAACTATTTTAAATCAACGGGATGACATTCAAGCCGGGTATAGCCAATATCAAAATCTCCAAGGGCAAGAAGAAGCCTTAGCAGCTAAATTTGCTGAATATACCCGTTGTCAACAAGCAAAGCAGGAAAAACAACAGCAACTTAGTCAAGAAATTTATCAACTGGAAAAGGAATTACAACAGGCTCAAGCAACTTTAAATGTCCTCGAACAGCAAGAACAAGAGATTCACAAAACCCTAAATAAAGCCGAGGAAGTAGAAGCTGCCATCGCCCAGTTAAAAGCAGCGCGACAACGGGTGGTAGAACTAGATGAACTGCAAATGCAAGTTTCTCCCCTGTTGCAAAAACGCATAACTCTGCAAAGTCATGTGGATAGGGCACAGGCGGGTTTAGTGGCGCGGTTAGAGCAGTTAACAGACACCCAAAACCAACTCCAATCACGGCAGCAACGCCAACCCCAACTACAGCAAGCGGTGGTAGAAGTGGCCATGCGAATCGAAGAGTTGGAGAAGAAGAGGGTATACTTGCAACGGGTACAGGAAAAGGGACAGGAAAGAAGGCACTTTATTGAACGACTGCAAGCACACCAACGGGATTACGAAAGACTTTTGGGGGAATTGGAGCAAAAGCTGCAAATGTTACAAACTCCCAATGCCACGTGTCCCCTGTGCGAACGCCCCCTAGATGAACATCATTGGAACCGGGTGATAGATAAAACCCAGGATGAATATAAGGATACGGAGGGACAATTATGGGTGGTTAGGGAGCAAATGGCCTTCTCAGACAGGGAAATTCAAGTACTCAGGCAGGAATATCGAGATGTATCCCAAGAATTGTCTCCCTATGATTCCCTAAGGGAGCAAAGGGGACAATTAGCTGCCCATTTGGAGAGTACCAGCAATGAAGAACAACAACTGCAACAAATTGCCCAGGAAAGGGAACATTTAGAGCGATCGCTCCAAGTCGGTGATTATGCCCATGAGCAGCAGCAAGAATTAGAACAATTAGATACGTATCTGCAAAGGCTAAATTACAACGAACAAGACCATGCCCTAGCTCGGAGTGAAGTGGAAAGGTGGCGTTGGGCAGAGATTAAACAAGGGCAAATCAAGGATGCTCTCAAGCGCAAGGCACAAATCGAGGCTCGTAGGCCAGAAATTCAAACTCAAATTTCCCAATTACAAAGCAGTATTAACCAATACACTACCGATTCCCCAGTAGGCCAAGAACTTGCCCGCATAGAATCACAAATTCATGGTATTGGTTACGATCAACAACAGCATCATCAACTACGTCAAACCCTGCGTCAAACCCAAGGTTGGCAGTTGCGTTATCAACAACTACAAGCTGCAACCAAGCAATATCCAGAATTACAAGCCAGGGTGCAAGAAGTAAGCGTATCCTTGCAAGGCCGTTTATCGGAACAGCAAAGACTAGGGGAACAAATAGAGCAAATCAATCAACAACTAGCAGCCACAGCCAATCCCCAGAGCCAAATTCAAGCTTTAGAACAACAAATTACCACCCGCAGAAGACACCTAGACGAGCAAATTGCCCAGTTAGGGCGTTTAGAACAAATGGCGGTGCAATTGGAGACTGTGCAAAAACAGTATGAACAACAGCAGCAAGAATTGCAAGCCATCCGCAAACAACACCGTATATATCAGGAGCTAGCCCAGGCTTTTGGTAAAAATGGTATCCAAACATTAATGATTGAAAATGTCTTACCCCAGTTGGAAGCAGAGACAAATCAACTACTATCGAGATTAAGTGGTAATCAATTACACGTACAATTTGTGACTCAAAAAGCTGGACGCAGTGGTAAATCGAAAAAGAAAGATGCCAAGTTAATTGATACCTTAGATATTTTAATTGCCGATTCCCGGGGAACCCGTTCCTATGAAACCTATTCCGGTGGGGAAGCCTTTAGAATTAACTTTGCCATTCGCTTGGCCTTAGCTAAATTGCTAGCACAAAGGGCCGGCGCAGCATTACAATTACTGATTATTGATGAGGGATTTGGGACTCAAGACGTAGAAGGATGCGAGCGTTTGATTTCTGCCATAAATGCCATCGCACCTGATTTTGCTTGTATCCTGACAGTAACCCACATGCCCCATTTGAAAGAAGCCTTTCAAGCCCGGATTGAAGTGAATAAAACCCAAGCAGGCTCCCAACTGAGTCTATTAATTTAGCATTTTGGAGGATGCCAACCTACTTTCACCCAGTTTTTACGTACAGCTACAGCAAGACTATTATTCAATCTGAGTGCAATTATCGTAGCACGTCCACAGGGCGTTATCCCAACAATCTCGGTTCCATCGTCACTCCAAGTAATATCATGTCCGCTTGAACACTTATCATTAAAACTCACGCAGAGGCGCAGAGACGCAGAGAGAATAAGAAGTTTTTATCGTAACTAATTAACCGGACATGATATAAAATGTTCAGACCATACCTGTTCACGAGGATTAAAAAGCACAACATTCTGATCAGTAATGGGGTCTAATTTTTCGGTTTTTGTCCATTTATATTGGTTACATAATTCACAAGCTAGACACAGATTATTTTCTGTATTTTTTCCTCCCTTGGCAACAGGATAAACGTGATCAATTTGTAGCCTACCCATGATAAAATCTTGGTGACTCAGACAATATTCACAACGATTACCTGCTCTTTTTCTTACCCTTTTGCGAATAATTTCAGAAACATAACTCATGTATTCAAAGGATTTCGTAAACCTCGGTTAACTGCTTCCACTAAGGCTTGTGATTTTCGTAGTTGTCCTATTTGGTAAATTTGCATGAGGGCAAGCAATTCATAACGTTCTGCTGCGGTTAAACCCGTACTTTTTCCTTTTCCTTGGAGTTCACCAAGTCGCTGATTTTGTACAGCATCCATTTTACCATCAGCTAAGGAGAGTATTTCTGCATCTGAGAGGGTAGATACAGGGGAATAGTTACTATCAGAAAAGTTTTCTAAAGTAGGGCAGAGCATTTCTAAGACATCAGCCAGAACTGTTGTCACATCTTGCTGGGTGATATTTCCAAGATGTTGAGCATATTCAACTAAATTTTCGGGTAGGGTGAGAGTAATTTTGACAGCCATTATGTTAACCAAGGAAAATTCCGATACAGAGAAACCAGGTTTATCCGTGGATAAAAAATGTTTCCTTTTAAGCTATTGTCTTTACACCTTATTTTAAATATTCTTATTATACTCCGATTGTAATCAAGCCCTTTGCTCGTCGGCAATGTACAGCAGATTTTAAGTTAATGAAAAATCAAACTTATAATTGCTCTCCCCCTTTGCTTCTTCCCAATGTGAGAGAAAAATATCCGAATAGGAAGGCTCCCAACTGAGTTTATTAATTTAGCGTTACCGATGGTTGACGTGGATGATTGTAGTCAAGGAAAACCCTTGTTCAAAGTCTCCCTCTCCTAACTTGTAAGTATCTCTGCCTTTCTTGCTAAATTATAATCATTTGAGATAGTGTCTCCTTTACGTAAAATCTTCAAATTTCTAGCTTTCTTTCTCTCGGTTTAGAGTTATAAAAACAACTGACGTTCTAAGTGATAATTCTCTTGAACTTTCTGTATATAATCTGGTTTTTTGACTGATATATGTTTGTCCAGATTTATATTACCTGCAAAGGGCATAGAGTTTTTGTGATTCTGTCGATAAGTACCTTCAGCGTTCAGAAGATATTTAATTTTTAAACGAAGGTTAAACATTCCTACTTCCTCTGATTACCTGTATGCTACATACGTAATACAGAAATATCAAGCCATTTACGGAAATTTGTTATATTTAATTCTCCCCCTGGCACCTCGTGAAGAGGTTTTATATTTACAGGACTTACGCAATTCAATTGATTTCGCGCCCCTAACCCCCCAATTCTGGGGGGAATTAACGGATGCTTTGCTTTTTACAGATGGGGATTTAGGGGGCAAATGCGTAAGTCCTAGAGATATTCCACGACTGATTTAAAAATAAATGAGAGATTTTCGTTACAATTATTAAAAATACTTAACAAATATTTGTGATATGTCAGCAAACACAATCTCCCAGGCAAAATCCATTGCTGGTAAATATTGGCAATGGCGGGGTCACAACATCTACTATGTCAGGGCTGGAGAAACTCAACCCCAACGTCCACCCTTATTATTAGTCCATGGATTTGGTGCATCCACGGACCACTGGCGGAAGAATATTAGCGGATTGTGTGACGAATTTGAAGTGTGGGCAATCGACTTGCTCGGATTTGGGCGATCGGCAAAACCAAAATTAGAATACAGTGGTAATCTGTGGCGCGATCAACTCAATGACTTTATTGCAGAGGTCATCGGTCAAAAAACAGTATTAGCAGGTAATTCCCTGGGTGGCTATGCTTGCTTGTGTGTTGCGTCTCAATGTCCTGATGTAGCTGCTGGTTTGGTATTATTCAACAGTGCTGGGCCTTTTAGTGACAACCAATCGGCCGCAGACACACAGTCTAGCCAAAAATCAAAACCAGCAACAAGGCTATTTGGAAACGTTCTCCGTTGGACTTTCCGCCAAAAATTATCCCAATTCCTCCTGTTCCAATATATTCGTCAACCTTGGGTAATTCGCAGGACTCTCAAAAAGGTATATGCTGACCACAATGCAATAACTGATCAACTAGTAGCAGATATTCGCCGTCCATCTGGGGATAAGGGTGCATTTGATGTTTTTTGCTCAGTTTTTAGCACGCCTCAAGGAGAAAAAAATGATGCATTACTCAAGCAATTAATTTGTCCCTTATTAATATTGTGGGGAGAAGCAGATCCTTGGATGAATACCAGAGAGCGTTCCCAAAAATTTCGCCAATATTATCCCGAGCTGACAGAACATTTCCTCACAGCAGGCCATTGTCCCCATGATGAAGTTCCTGAGCAAGTCAATCCAATGCTAAAAGATTGGGTGTTGTCCATTGCTAAGTAATATCATGTGCAGATGAATACTTATAAAACCTCACCCGCCTGCGGCACCCTCTCCTTATTAAGGAGAGGGTAATACTATTTCTTTGTGAAGCTGCGCTAAATTTCTGAACTCTCCTATTTTCTTCTTTCTTTGCGTCTTTGCGCTTATCATGCAGAAAACCCTACTCTGCGAGAAGCCCTACGGGTTGCACCACTTGACGACAGTTGCTTTATGCCGGGGAACCCGTCCACCGCAGTGGCTTACCGTCCACCGCTGCGAGCTTACCGCTGTTGCGTCTAATGCGTGAGCTTCAATGATAAGTGTTCAATCGAACATGATACAAGAGGATTTTTGTAAATATTTTGACTTGACAAACATCCTCGAAGGGCACGGCATCGGTCAATCTTTCAATATATAAAATTATCTTACTGGTGCCGTGCCCCTACCTATCTGTCGCATTCTTTTTTCAAAATGGTATCAGTTGGGTAAGTCATCAGGAAATTATTTATTTCAAAGTATATGATTGGATTTCTTTTTCTAATTGATTGCTAAATATTTCTTTCCCAATTTCAGGATTATCTAGATTAACTTTGATAAAAGCTGTTTTATCTTTTTCTGTAAATCTTTTATCATTATCAGAGTCTTTAACTATTTTGATAAACATAGCACCAACACTCTGAATCACATTCCAATTCATAATATGGGTATTTACAGGGGTAATTTGTTTGAGATTTTTTCCTGATAAATCTGATATATAACCAACAGTAGCATCTTGGGCATCTAGTTGTTTATTACCATTGGTATCGGTTTCAATTATTTTATAAAACCAAAATCTTTTTGGAGGCTTGCCAGATTCTTGCTTGTATTCTAATAATTTAAACTCATTGATTAAGGCTTTCTTTGTTAATAAAATATGAGATGTGCCGTCTTTTTTAGCATAAAAAATAATATTCTCAGGTTTGATGCTACCATTTTTACCAGAATAACGAGAAGAACCAAATAAAAAATTTCCTTCCTGATTTCC
>JAAUYD010090113.1_pt1 | contig 16128 bp, 15 predicted proteins | sample 7278101 | NCBI WGS metagenome assembly JAAUYD01 (sample SAMN14350128, study PRJNA611818) | marine sediment metagenome | isolation source: surface marine sediment (0.6m) | place: French Polynesia: Moorea | collected 2018-08 | reverse complement strand
CTTCCGATCTGTCGCCGACTCGCCGTGAGACATGCCCATGCCGCCACCCACGGTCACGTTGTAGCCCACGAGTTCGCCCTGCTCGACGATCGCGATAAAACCCAGGTCCTGTGCGAACACATCGGTGTCGTTCTGTGGGGGGACGACAAACGCCGATTTGAACTTCCGCGGCAGGTAGGTATCGCCATAGATTGGCTCGTCTTCCCGAGACTTGAGCTTTTCGCCATCAAGCCAGATTTCGTGATAGGCGCGGGTTGCCGGCGTCAGATGATCGCTTAGCGCTTTAGCGTGAGCCTGCACTTCGGCATGAACACGGGTCAGCCCGGACAGCGTTGGCGCCATAACGTTTCGATTGACGTCGCCGCAGGCCGCGAGCGTGTCCATCATTTCATCGTTGATGGCCGCAACGGTGTTCTTCAGGTCGCGTTTGATAACGCCGTGCAGCTGAAACGCCTGCCGCGTCGTCAGTCGAATAGACTGCTTCGCGTACTCGGTGGCAATACTGTCCATGTTCAGCCACTGCGCCGGCGTGCAGAGTCCGCCCGGCACGCGCGCACGGATCATGAAACGGTAGGCAGGCTCCAGCCGCTGTCGCTTACGCTCGCTTCGACTATCGCGATCGTCCTGCTGATAGATGCCGTGAAACTTGGACAGCTGTGTGTCGTCGTCCGCCAGTGCACCCGTCAACGGATCGTTCAGGCTTTCGATCAGCGAGCCGCGCAGTCTGCTGCTCGCCGCCTTGATGCGTTCAACGTCTGACAGCGCCATCAGTAGACGTCCTTCTGGTAACGACCGCTGCGTCGAAGCTCCCTGAGCCTCGCCTCTGCCTGGTCTTCATCCAGGCCGCCATGCTCGACGAGAATGTCGCGCAAGGCCTGGTGGACGTCCGCCGCCATGCGCTTGGCGTCGCCGCAAACGTAGACGTGTGCGCCGTCTTCTAACCACTGATAAAGCTCTGCGCCGCGCTCGCGCAACCGGTCCTGCACGTAGATCTTGTTCGCCTGGTCACGTGAGAAGGCGACGTCCATACGGCTTAAGTTGCCCTGCTTCAGGTGGCGATGCCATTCAAGCTGGTACAGGAAATCAGACGAGAAGTTTCTGTCGCCAAAGAACAGCCAGTTTTCTCCGCTGGCTCCGAGCTCGGCGCGTTCTTCAACGAACGCTCGAAACGGCGCGACCCCGGTTCCCGGACCGATCATGATCGTTCGGGCGCCAGGATCTGCAGGGAGACGGAACCGCGTATTGGGCTCCAGGTACACGGCCACCTGCTCACCTTCGGCAACGCGATCGACCAGGTAGCTGGACGCTGCGCCGACATGTTCACGGCCGAAGGCGCTGTATCGCACGGCGGCGACGGTCAGGTGCACTTCGTCCGGATTGGCAGCGAAGCCCGACGAAATCGAGTAAGAGCGCGCCTCGAGCCTGCGCAAGCTGCTGACCCATGTCTGGGCATCGACGCTGGCAGGGAATTTCAGGATCACATCGATGACCTGGTGCTCGTCGACGAACAGGCTAAGCGCTTGCTTCGCAGATTCGTCGAGCAACGCCCGCAATTCGTCGTTGTTCGTAATGTCCGCCCAGCGCTTTAGAAAGACGAGGCTCAGGGAGGTTATCTCGAGCTCGTGGCGGAGCGCCTGCCGCAGTGCCAACTCACGATCATCGACGGAGACCACGTCGTTGCCATCCAGCGCCAGCGCATCAAGCAGCTCTTCCACCAGCTGCGGCGGATTGACCGGCAGGACCGCAAGCGCATCACCCGGCTCATAGCGCAACCCGGATCCGGCGAGCGACAGTTCCAGGTGATGTACGTCGCGAGTTGAACCCTGCCCGGTGATCTTCTGATTAACCAGCACTTCCGCAAGGAACGGGGATGCGCGGTCATAGATGGGAGCATCCGGGACGGCTCTCAAGTGCGGAACATCCTGCATTGGCGCTGAAGGCTTGGGCAGCAACTCCAGCGTCCGGGACGACCAGGCATCCGCGTCGGCCTGGTAGTCGACATCGCATTCGACGATCGGTCCCAGCCTCTCAGCGCCGAGTTCCGCGAGCCGTGTATCGATGTCCCGGCCGGTCTGACAGAAGTTCACGTAACTGCTGTCGCCCAGCGCGAGGACGTTGAACGTCAATTTCGGTAGCGGCGGCGCTTTGGCCGATAACAGGAACTCGTGCAACAACTCTGCGTCGTCTGGCGGATCGCCTTCACCATGGGTACTGACGATGAAGCTGACAAAGGACTCTCGCTTTAGAGCGGCCGGCTTGTAGTCAGCCATGTTCTTAAGCTGCACGGCGAATCCCTGCCGCTCGGCCTCGGCAGCCAGTGCTCGAGCAACAGCCTCGCCATGGCCCGTCTGTGAGCCAAACAGAATCGTGTATGTGAATGCGGCCTCGGGCGCGGCAACCGCGGGCGTCGCCGACATCGCCGCCATGCCAGCCGCGTAGCCGCTGACCCACAGAAGCTGTGAGTCGTTAAGTCCGCTCAGCGCGGACTGAACATTCTGCGCCTCCGCATCACTGAGAGGAAAATTCGGTGTAGGACTGGCCGTTGCGCTCATACGGGTCTCCGGCAGATGTCGCTGACAGTGTCTGGGAGCGCAACGATAGGCGGGGTCGGCCGAACGAGGGAACGACCGGAATCTTATCCGCTTATAACCTTCAGGTATTTAATAGGCGCAGCGCGCGCGGCAACGGCTTAGTAGATCCGGATGCCGCCGTGGCGCTTGCGACTGCGGTGATCGACCCACCACAAGCCAAGAATGAAACCACCGATCAGGCAAACCACGATGGCAGCGAGTACCCAGCTTACCGGCAGGCTGTATCGGTACTGCTCCTGCCGCGACTCGAGTCGCTGACGCTCGGCCTTCTCGCCATCGAGCTCGACGTTGGCCTGCGCGAGCGACTCGGTCAGGCCGGAAACTTCGGCCTGCAGCGCGTCGATCGTCTGGGCGGGCTCGGCGAGCGCGGCCCTCACCTCATCCAGTTCCTGTTGCACGAGCGCCGTCGCCGCCTGCGCCTCCGTGACGATGAGTTTCGCGGGCTTCTCGGTTACGAGATAAGCCGCCTTGACGTAACCCTGCGTGCCGTCCGGCAACTGAACCTGGGCATAGAGTCGTGTCCGCGACAGGATCTCCATTTCCTGCCCGCTCTCGAGCGTCCGGAAGGCTCTGTCGCTCGTGTCCTCCGCCTGGTGCAAGCCGAGCCTCAAGAGATCGGTAACGTACGCCGTTTCCGCCATGGCCATGGCGGGCAGCAGTATCAGAATCAGGGCTATCTTTTTCATCGCGGCAGTGTAACCCATGCTCATTGCTCGTTTAGCCACCTCATCAGCGCGATATGAACTTCGTCACCCGGTCCGCGATGAATATCTTCGGCGTTTTGCAGGACGATCAGCGCGAATCGACGCCCGGATTTTGACTGCATGTAGCCGGATACGGCGGCCACGTGATCCAGCGAGCCGGTCTTTAAGTGCGCGAGCCCGGACAGCGAGGGATCCCTGAAGCGACGACGCGCGGTTCCGTCGAGGCCGGACAACGACATCGACGCAAGGAATTCCGGCATGTAGGGCTGCTTCCACGCATAGGTCAGTATGCGTCCGAACTGCCTGGCGCTGATCCGTGACTCGCGCGACAGACCGGCCCCGTTTTCGAGCACGAAGCCCTCCCCGTCCAGGTCGCGGTCTGACAACCACGTCTTGATCAGGTGACGCCCGGCGGCCTCCGTCGGCGGCAGCTTCTCGTCTTCCGCTGCCAGCGTGTACAGCAGCTGTCGCGCCATGACGTTGTTGCTGTACTTGTTGATACGCTTTATCAGGCTGCCCAATGGCAGCGATCGAAACTCGAGCAGGGGCTCAACGTCCTCCGGCGCCGTCGCCCGGCGCCAATCTCCGTCGAACTGGCCGCCCAGCTCCCGCCACAATGAAGAGACAAGGCCATAGGCAAACTCCGCATGATCCAGCACGGTCCGGTCCATCGCGTAACGTTCGCACCCGGCGGGGAATCGGCCGGACAGCGCGATCTCATCGAAGGACTCGTTCGCGCTGATGCTGATGCCGCGTTGGTAGCCTCGACAGCTTCCCGGCTTCAGCGACAGCTTGTTCTCGACTTTCAGGTTATCCAGCGGCGGATCAACGAGAACACGAACGGCGTTCTTGTCGAAGTCGGGCTCGAACCAGTAGCGCACGACCTTGAAGTTCATTAACAGTGCGTTGGCGCCGACGTTGTAAGCCCGAAGCGGCTGGTTGTCGAACGCCGCCGGATCGTACTCGGGCACCTGGAAATAGGAGTCGTCGATCAGCAGGTCGCCGCCTATCTCCTGGACACCGTACTGGCGAACGAGGCGCAGCATCTGCCAGACCCGTTCCGTGACGAGGAACGGGTCCCCATGGCCTTTGATCAACAGGTCGCCGTCCAGGCGGCCGTTCTCGATGTCCCCCAGCGCGTAAATGTCGGTGGTCCACGTGTAGGCCGGACCGAGAATGTCGAGGCCAACCAGCGTTGTGATCAGCTTGATCGTCGATGCCGGATTGCGCGGTTCGTCGGCGTTCCATTCCAGCATGACCTCGCCACTCTCAACATCGGTGACGAAGAGGCTGATTTCATGGTCCTGGATATCCCGGACGTTAAGCACGCTGCGAACGCCCGCAGGCAACGGATCGTCTGCCCACGCGGGAGAAGCCAACAACAGTAAACAGAAAAACACTAAAAGCCGCACAGTCACCCTTTCTCGCTCAATCGCTCGTCGAGCGCCTCGTTGGCGGCCTTCCGGATCACGCTAACGACGACGACGATTGCGATAATCGCGACGGCGATGGCGATCCAGCTCGACGCATCCAGCGAGCGCTCCCGGGATAATATCTGGGCGATGTCCTCATTCAAACTGCCCAGGTACACGTACAGCGCGATCGGGGGCAGCATGCCCAACGCCGTGGCTGCGCCATAGGTCTTGGCGGAAACTCGCGTAGCCCCATAGACATAATTCAACAGGTTAAATGGAAGGACCAACGCGATTCTCGTCAGGAACACGACGCGGAAAGACTTTGCGCCGATGGCGTAGTCCAGCGCCTCGAGACGTGGGTTTCCGCTGATCCGGCTTCGCACCCAGTCGCGCGCCAGTGTTCTGCCGACAACGAAAGCGCCCAGCGCGCCGAGGGTGATCGCGACGGTCGCAAGCGCTATGCCCTTAGGCACGCCGAACATCAGTCCCGCCACCATCATGATGATCCAGCCAGGCGACAGCAGAATGATCATGAGCCCGGACAGCGACACATAGACCAGCGCGGCCAGCACGGGCGAGCGCGCCTCGAACGCTATGACGGCATCCAGCATTTCCCTGACGGGCAGCCACTGGAGCAGGACAATAAGTGCGACCAGAGTGCCGAGCAGGACCAGTCTTGAAAGCTGGCGTCTCGTCATGATGTCCGCGGCTTTTCGATCTTCATCGATCGAATTCGATCAGCCAGCGTCGTCGGCCGAACGCCCAGAAGCTCCGCGGCGCCACCCTTGCCGGATACTCGCCACTCGGCTGCCTCGAGCGCCTTGATCGTGTTGCGGCGCTGCAAAGACTTCAGCTCGGCCTCGGTCATGATTGTGTCCAGATCGGCTTGTGCCACGGACTTCAGCATACGACGTCCGCCGGTGGGCAAGGAAGCCTCCAGCCGCAATGTATTTCCGGGCGACAGGATGACCGCACGTTCGATCACGTTCTTCAGTTCGCGCACGTTACCGGGCCAGTCATACTGCAGCAGCTGATCGGCCTGCGCCCGAGTCAGCGACAAACCCTCGCGACCGAACTCCTGACAGGTCTGCTTCAGAAACTCCTGCGCGAGCTGAACGACATCGTCGCCACGATCGCGCAGCGCCGGTACGTCAATCGGAAAGACGCTCAGGCGGTAGTAGAGGTCCTCACGAAACTCGCCCGCGGCGATCAGCTGCGCGAGATCCCTGTTTGTCGCCGCGATCACGCGTACGTCGACCCGGCGAGTCTCGTCATCCCCGACGCGCTCGAACTCGCTCTCCTGCAGCACGCGGAGCAGCTTGCCCTGCAGCTCCAGCGGTATCTCGCCGACTTCGTCGAGAAACAACGTGCCGCCGTCCGCGAGCTGGAAGCGGCCAACCCGGTCACGATGCGCGCTGGTAAACGCGCCCTTCACGTGGCCAAAGAACTCGCTTTCGAAGAGCTCCTTCGGGATCGATGCGCAGTTGACCTTGACGAGCGGGCCCTCCGCCCTGGGACCGCGCGCATGCAGCGCCCGCGCGACCAGTTCCTTTCCGACCCCGGATTCGCCGAGAAGCAGAACGCTCGCCGGCGTCTGGGCGACGGCCTCGACCCGCTGCAACATCCGCTTCAGTGAAGGACTGTTGCCGACGATGCGCCCGAAGGTCATCGCGACGTTAACCTCCTCCCGAAGGTAGTCGCGCTCGCGCTCCAGCTCTTCTCTTCGCCGTGCGTTTTCCGCGAGTGTCTCACGTAGCTCCCGCTCCGCTGCCTTACGCTCGGTCAGGTCTTTCGACGCGATCAACAGCTGATCGACGTCTCCATCCTCACCTCGATGCGCGATCGCGGACATGACCAGGTCGAGGACCCGCCCGTCCTTGGTCACCATCTGGCGCTCGAGGTTATTGAAGTCCCCGGCATTGATCAGTGCCTGCAGCCGCCCCTGTGCCCAGCGCGCCCGATCGGCGTCGCTGTAGAACTCGATCACCGGCCGCCCGATGACCTCGTCTCTTTCGTAGCCGAGCTTTTCAAGCCAGCGGTCTGTCACGGTCACCAGCCGGCCGTCGGTATCCAGCGTATGGAGCATCGCCGGCGTTTCGCGGTACAGGTCGCGATATTTGAAGTTTGTGCGTGCCTCGTCGGAGATCTCCCGGTACATGGCGACCGTGCGGACGAAGACATCATCCGGGTCCAGTTCGACAATCGCGTTGGCGACGCAGTCAACGGTCTCTCCGTCTCGGGCGACAAAGCTGATGGGCTTGCGTTCAAGCTTTCCGGTCCGCCGCAACGCCGGTCGAAACTCGGTTCTCGCTCGCTCGACACTGGCCGGCGTCATAAGGCTGTTCGGCGATCTGTCGAGAATCTCTTCTCGTGAGTAACCAAGGCGCCTGGCGAAGGCATCGCTGACATCCAGGAAACCACCGTCTTCACCGATGAAGGTAACCATCGCCGGCGCCCGGCGGAACAGCCAACGGTAATGGTCTCGTTCTGTCATGCCTCAAGGTTACGGTTTTCCGTAACCACGGTCACGTTTTTCCGTATTTTACGGAATTTCGTAAATTACAGAGAGCTCTAAGTCATTGTTTTGACTGACCAATCGAAACTGGCACGCATCGTGCAATAGGCATCAGTGTATGCGCCCTGTGCGCACTGTTACTTGGGCAAAAGGAATTGAACGTGAAAACGCGAATCTGGACACAGGTTGCATCGATCGCAGCGAGCGCACTGCTCTTCGTCGGTTTTGCGATCTTTGTTGGTACGGCGATTGGAGGACTGCACTAGAGAACGAGCGAACCTCGGGCTCCTCGTTCAGAGCTTGAATTTCCTCCTGACGCACAAATACTAGAATTTCGTTGCGGCGGGATATCGACTCTACCCTCCCCCCCTTTAGTTGAGTCGGTGTTCTGTCGAAAGGCAGGCCAAAGGCCTGCGACGAATACGGACCTTTAAGGTCCGGCGGCATCCCCCTGCCGTAAAACCCTGGGCGCCGGAGTCCGCTCCGTGTCGGATCGGCCCGCTGATCATCACTAGATTCAGTACTCCGGCGCCTTCTTTTTTTCCTGCGAAGCAGTCGGCAACGTCTCCGCCGGCTTATCTGCGCCGTTCTTCGATTCTGCTGGACTGGTACTGGGCAGTACCGTTGGATATGCGTTCACGCACCTTGCGCAGCCAGTGCCTCGCCCACGCAAACTCGATGCTGAGAATCGCGAGGCCGAGCGGGATGACAATCAGGCCCGGTCCCGGCGTCACGATCATGACAATGCCGACGAGCAGGACCGTCGCGCCCACGACGAGAACGACGATGCGCCTCGCCATTTTGTAGGTCAGGTGAATTGCTTTCCGTATCATCGTGCACCAGTAGACCGCGAACCGGTACGATAGTGCAAGACAAGTCAACTACCGGAAATCGCGAATGACAAATCCACGAACGCTAATCTTGCTGCTTGCCCTTGCGCCTTTGAGCGAGGCGGACGAAAAGCATTATGTGTTCTTCAGGGCACAGCCGGCCGTCGCGGAGATCGACGTTTCGGAAACGCAGGAAAAGACCATGCCGAGCCTGAAATTTCCGTTTCGCCTCGACGCAGCGTGCGCCGGCCCGACCCAGTCAGCCAGACTCAGCGTTAACGTAGCGGATGTCAGGAAGTCGTGGGCGGCGAGCGAGGATGGTATATCCGTCGAGGAGTCGCTGATTATTCCCGCCAAGCAGACCTCGCCAGTGATGGCGGACTTCTGCATTTCCGGCGACTATGGCGTCACGCAGCTCGTGCGTTCGGTGTTCACCGCCCAGATAGCGTTAACCTGCGGCGCGGAGAATTCACGGACGGTCAAGTATCAGTCCGTGCCGCTGGATGTAGAGCTCGCCTGTCTTCAGCCGCCCGAGGACGCATCAGTTGACGACCCGGGCGAAGCATCCGTCGACTCGCCTGTGTCGGAGGAGCCGACAAGCTCCTGACGGAGAAACGCCAGTGTCTTGGCCCACGCGTCGTCAGCGGCTTCGGCGTTGTAGTTTCTGCCGGTCGGGTTGGCAAACGCGTGGCCGACGTCCGGGTAGACGTAAATCGAACCATCCTTGCCGAGCTCGTCCATCGCAGCTTCAAAACCGCGGACCGAGTCGACACTGATGCCACGATCGTTGGCCGCAAAAATACCGAGCACGGGGCTCTCCAGTTTGGAAAGCCGTTCAGAATCGCTGGTGACCTGTCCGTAATAGATCACCGTCGCGTCGAGCTGTCCCGAGAATTCGAGCGCCGCGTTCAGCGACCAGCCGCCGCCGAAGCACCAGCCGAGTGTCGCCACTTTTGGTGCCTCAGCCACGTCGTCGACGAAATTTAACGCCTGTTGCAGGTTGTCGACGGCGAGTCTCGGATTCTCGATAACGCCCTGCATCTTCTGGCGCGCCTCGACCGGCGTCGTCGCAACCTCGCCGCCGAAAAGATCGACTGCCAGAACGATGTAGCCCTCGCCGGCAAGCCTGTCGGCCATGGCCCGAACGTTGTCGTTCAGTCCCCACCACTCGTGGATGACGATGATGGCAGGCAGGGGCTCGATCATATCTTCCGGGAACGCGAAGTGACCGTAGATCAGGTCGTTGCCGACCTCGGCATAAGGCAATACCTCGGACACAACCGACCTGGCCGGTGTTTCCTCGGTGGCCGGCGTCGGGTCCGTGGTATCAGTCGCGTGCACCTCGGACATCGCGTCGAGATTCTCGCGAGCGGCGGCCTCCTCGGCGGAATCGCTATTTTCTCCAGAGCAGGCGTTCAATGCCCAGATAAGGACCAGTGCCGCCGAGGCACGCATCAATGTGGTCGTCGGTTTCATGATCATCGACGCAGTGTAATGCAATCCGCTGCCATGTCGAGAGTCCGGCGAACATATACGGGGAAAAGCGTACACTGCGGAACATGAAGACCTGTCGATACCTGATGCCTGTCACGCTATTGCTGCTCGCCGGCTGCGACCGCCCGGCTTCGCAAGCGCCTCTGCCCGTCGCCGACCTGCTGCTGGTCAATGCCGACGTCGTCACGGTTGACCCGGATGTCCCTGATTCAGAGGCGGTCGCTATCGACGGCGAGCTGATACTGGCCGTCGGCACGGCCGAGGAACTGTCGAAGTATCATGGCGAAGACACCGAGGTCATCGACCTCGGCGGCCAGATGGTCATTCCCGGCTTTATCGAGGGGCACGGTCACTACACGAGCTTCGGGGGGTCGCTGCTAATCCTCGATTTCCGCTATGCCAAGAGCTTTGCCGAGATCGTTTCGATGGTCGCGGACGCCGCAGCCGAGACACCCACCGGCGAATGGATCGTCGGTCGCGGCTGGCACCAGGACAAGTGGGAGACGAAAGAAGACGTACTCGTCGAGAGACTGCCGGTCCACGACAAGCTCAGCGAGGCGACTCCCGATCACCCGGTCATGCTGATTCACACGAGCGGCCATGCCGTGTTCGTCAACGAGCGCGCGATGAATCTCGTCGAGGTCGACGGCGGCACGACACCGCCACCCGGCGGCGAGATCGTCGTCGATGAGAACGGCCGTGCCACCGGCATGATGCGCGAAGCGGCACAGGACATCTTCCGCGTCGCCTACTCCGGCCACCAGGGCCGACGCCCCGCCGGCGTTGCCGAGGCGGAACTAAGACGGATGATCACGTTGGCCGGCGAAGAGTCGCTGCGTCACGGCATCACGTCGTTCCAGGACCTCGGCACGACCTTCGCCGAGGTCGACCTGATCAGGAAGATGGCCGAGGAAGGCAACCTGCCGGTCCGTCTGTTTATGGCCTTCGAGGAGAAGGCGGAGGACATGGACGGTCGTCTGGGCGACTACCGCATGGTCGGCTACGGCAATAACTTCCTGACCGTGCGTACGATCGGAGAGAAGGTGCTCGACGGCGCGCTCGGAACGCACGGCGGCTGGTTGTTGGAGCCCTACTCGGACATGCCGGAGAGCTATGGCTTGAATGTCGTCTCGGTCGAGGAGATCGAGAAGTCGGCCGAGCTCGCGATGAAATACGACTACCAGATGGCGATTCAGGGCATCGGCGATCGGGCGTATCGCGAGCTTTTGAATATCTACGAGGCGGAATTCGACAAGCACCCAAACAAGACCGACCTGCGCTGGCGCATCGAGCATGCGCAGGTTATCCATCCGGATGACGTTGCCCGCACGGTCGAACTCGGCGTGATCCCGGCCGTGCAGGGGATTTTCGCGTGCTCGGATGGCCCCTGGGTCGTCGATCGGCTCGGCGAGGAACGCACGCGCGAACGCGGCTACATCTTCAACACGCTCGCCGAGGCCGGCCTCGTGCCGACGAACGGCACCGACCCACCCGTCGACGAGATCAGCCCGATCGGTAGCTTCCACTGCTCCGTGACGCGGGAACTCCCGGACGGCACGCTGTTCCAACCCCAAGAGGTGTATTCCCGTGAGCGCGCGTTGTATTCGTACACGATGGGTAACGCAATCGCGGCTTTCGAGGAGGACATCAAGGGTTCGATTACGCCAGGCAAGCTCGCCGACCTGGCCGTGCTGTCTCAGAACCTGTTGACCGTGCCGGACGATGATCTGATGGATACGGATATCTCGATGACTATTCTCGGCGGCAAGATTCGATACCACGACGGAAAGATTCTTCGCGACTAACGCGCAACCAGGAGACTTTTATGCATTTGCAAAGAACCCTTGTCACCCTGGCAATCTGTGCAGCGCTCCTCGTATTGCAGGCCTGTTCATTCGGAATTCATCGGGCGGAGACCGAGGCGGTTCGGGATTACATCGCGGCCTCCGAGCTTAAGGAAACGGATGCGATTCGTTACCGGACGATGCATAGCCCTGCGCACAGGCCAATCAATGAGCGGTTCGTGATCGTCGAAGCACGCGACAGTCATTACCTCGTCGAATTTCGTCAGCGCTGCTTCGCACTTTACGACAGCTCGCGCATCACTCCCGACCTGCGCCGCGAAAGCAACGCGATACGGCGTTTCGACACGATACGCGGTTGTTCCATCGACGAGATTTACTCGATCGATGAGGCACAGGCCCTGGAACTCCAGCAGTTGGGCGACGCGCCGGGCGACGATTCAGTGACGGTCGAGTCTGTAAAGGACTGAATACCCGCGTGTTGCTCGACCGGTTGCCGACGGATCTGATCCCTGACACGGGGTTAGCTTTAGACGACGCTTTCAGAAGCAATTTGTGAAGGGGCCGTGATCTATACGTGAGATCTCGCCCGGAGACTCCCTCCTGAACCCAACGCATTCGATCAGGAGAGAGACCCATGAAGAAAACACTCATTGCTGCGGCACTTGCGGCATCAGCACTGGCAGTGCCTGCTGCAGACGCCACTGACTTTGACGTCGAAATCACGAATCTTACGAACGGCATCTTCTTCACGCCGTTCCTCGCCGCCGCTCACCCCGCCGGCTCGAACCTGTTTGTCACCGGACAACCGGCATCGGCGAACCTGCAGGCTATGGCAGAAGGTGGCAGCATCGACGGACTGGTCGCCGACGTAACTGCGCTTGGCGCAACGTTCGTAGCCAACCCGGCGTCGGGCCTTCTTGCTCCCGCGTCCAGTACGAGTTTCAACCTCAATACCGATGGCACGACCAACGATCGCCTGACGATCGTCGCAATGCTGCTGCCGACCAACGACGCCTTTGCCGGACTCAACGCTATTGAGATTCCGACTGAGCCAGGTACGTACGTTTACGATGTTCCCGCTTACGATGCCGGCACCGAAGCCAACGACGAATTGCTGACGGGTGGCGGCGCGCCGGGCGCGCCGGGTATGCCGGCTGATCCGGGTGGCCTGACCGGCACAAACGGCACCGGTGCAGCGACAGCCGATACGAACACGAATGTTCACATCCATCGCGGTGCGCTGGGCGACAGCGACGCAGCCGGGGGCAGCAGCGACCTCGATAACCGCGTACATCGCTGGCTGAACCCGGTCGTGCGCGTAACGCTCACGGTGCGATAGGAGTACATCATGTTTTTCAATCAACGTAAGTCAATCTTGGCAATCAAGATTCTCGTCGGCGCTCTGTTGATCTCAGGATGCAGCAGCAGCGACGACGATCCGGCGCCGGTTCCCGATCCCGCACCGGCACCGCCGGCGACAACAAGCTTCGAGGTGACGGTCAGCAACCTGACCAACGCCCAGCCACTGTCGCCCGTCGCGATCATCGCTCACCAGGACGGCTATGCGGTGTTCGCGGTGGGTACGCCGGCGACGGTCGGCCTGGAGACACTGGCGGAAGGCGGCGACAACTCCGCATTGATCGGCGAGGCGGATGCCGATGCACGGGTACTGGCAACGGCGTCCGGCACCGCGCCGATCGGCCCGGCCGGCAGCGAGACGATCATGTTTGAAGTCCTCGAGAGCGAACTCAACGGCCTGTTGCTGAGCACGAGCACGATGCTGGTCAACACAAACGATGCGATTACAGGATCGAACAGCGTAGACATCGGTGGAATGGCGGTAGGCGACGTCATGTCGCTTCGAACCATCGCTTACGACGCAGGAACCGAGGCGAATACGGAGCTTGCCATTCACATCCCCGGACCAGCAGGCGGCGGCGAGGGCTTTAATGCCGCGAGAGACGACCTGGCGGACCGCGTCACAATGCATACGGGCGTCGTCAGCCGGGACGATGGATTCGCAATGTCCGATCTTACAGGTCAACACCGATTCGATAACGCCGTCGCGGCGTTTCGTATCGAGCGCGTGAACTGATCTGGCTCGAGTGAGAGGCACAGGGACGTGCCTCTCCATTTCCCTGTGATAAATCTGTGAAATTTTCGGTCTACTCTGCCAACACCCACTCAAGGGAGGCGGCACACCATGCAAGCCCGAAGGTGCATCACTTGACAGACCGGCGCATTCTGCTGGTTGAGGACGAGCACGACATTGCGGATGTCGTGGCCCTGCACCTCAGCGACGTCTGCGACGAGGTTGTCGTAGCGCGAGACGGTTACGACGGTATGCGCCTGGCCACCTCCGAAGACTGGGCGCTGATCATCCTTGACCTGCGACTGCCGGGCCCGGACGGCCTGGAGATCTGTCGCACAGTACGACGGGAAAGACCCTACCAGCCGGTGCTGATGCTCACGTCCAAATCTGCGGAGCTGGATCGCATACTGGGGCTTGAATCCGGCGCGGATGACTACCTGACCAAGCCTTTCAGCGTTCTGGAACTGGCGGCGCGTGTACGAGCGATATTCCGGCGCGTCGAGAGCCTGGGTAATCAGGCCGCTTCTCAAACCGACTCGCCACAAGCTATCCAGAGCGGCGCAGTCAGGATTGATCCGTCACGACGCGAAGTGCAGCTTTCCGGCGAGACCGTCGACCTTACTGCTCGCGAATTTGATCTGCTCGAACACTTCGCGAGACACCCGGGCCGTGTATTCCGTCGCGCTGACCTGCTCGACCAGGTCTGGGGCTATGGGCATGACGGCTACGAGCATACGGTGAATTCTCACATCAACCGATTGCGCGCGAAGATCGAGCGCGACCCGTCAAAACCCGAGATGATCGTCACTGTCTGGGGCGTAGGCTACAAATTCGAGGCCAGGGCGTGAACAGCCTCCTGGCCAAACTGTCGATCGCGTTGGTCACGCTCGTGGGACTCATGGGCGTTTCCTTCTACTTCGTCGACAGAGTGAATACGCGCGTCTACTACGAGGAGTTGTCCCAGCACCTGAACGCGCCCATCGCGATGTACGTTACAGAGCAGCGCCAGCTTATCGAGAATGGCGTCGCTGACCTGGACAGCCTGCGTGAGCTTGCAGACCACGCGATGGTTATTAATCCGACGGCAGAAATCTACTTGCTGGATGCGGATGGCAACATACTCGGACACAACCAGTCGCCGGATGCGGTACTCGGCTCGCGCGTTGACCTAGCGCCGATTACCGCTTTGATCAACGGGTCGGCGCAACCGCCGGTGAGAGGTACAGACCCGCTCAGTAGCGACAGTGCCAAGGTCTTCTCGGCCGCAGAAGTGCGTTCGGAAGCGGGGCTTGAAGGTTATCTGTACGTGGTGCTCGGCGGTCAGACTTACGAAACGCTTGCGAATAACATCGGCGATACATACGCAGCAAAATCGAGCGCCGTCGCGGTAGTGTCAATCGTCCTGTTGACGGTCGCGATCGGACTCATCGTTTTTCGAGTCCTGACGCGACGACTAAAGCGCCTCAATTGCGAAATGCAGCGGCTTACCGAGGCAAGGTTTGCGGTCGAACCTACGCTGAGTCGGCCGGACGGCGGTGGCGACGAGATCGATGAGCTGGGCGCGGCGTTCCTGGACATGTCCGCGCAGATTCGCCGCCAGATCGAGCAACTCAAGGAAACCGACAAGATTCGCCGCGAGCTTGTATCCAATATCTCGCACGACTTGCGAACGCCTCTGGCGGCGATCCAGGGTTATATCGAGACGCTGATCTTAAAAAGCGAGTCGATGTCGGCCTCCGACCGCGATCGCTTCCTGCGAATTGCCCGCAAACACGTTGTGCGCCTCGGCGTGCTGGTCGGTGACCTGTTCGAGCTCTCGAAGCTCGACTCGACCAGCGTGACCCCCAAGCTCGAGCGCTTCTCTCTGCCGGAGCTCATTCAGGATGTCTCCCAGGAGTTTGCGATCGAGTCGAGGAAGAAAAACATAGATCTCGAGATCGAAGTCAGTGACGCCAGCGTATTCACGGTGGGCGATATCGGACTCATTCAGCGTGTGTTGGAGAACCTGGTCAGAAACGCCATCCGCTTCACGCCGGAGGGCGGGGTCGTCACGCTCTCGATAGCGCAAAAGCCGGAGACAGTTGCCGTCGCCGTATCGGACAACGGTCCGGGCATCGCGGAAAAGGACGTGCCAAGAATCTTCGATCGATTCTATCGTGCGCTAGACGGCGAGGAGGCACGCTCCGACTCATCCGGGCTCGGCCTGGCCATCGTCAAGCGCATTCTTGATCTCCACGACAGCCGTATCACGGTATCGAGCAAACTCAACGTCGGCACACGCTTCGAGTTCGAATTGCCGCTGATTCAGCAGGCCGCCTAGTGCCGTAGCTTTGCTGCGGTGTCAGCCCAGCAGTCCGCCAACACCACTAACAACAGACAAGCGATCGGGCTCGTCACGGCCATGTTGAAGCGACGGCCCGTCTCGGGCGACAGGCTGCCGTTGCTAATGTCTCGAGCCCCAGCGAGGCGTCGATTCGAATGCCTGTATCTCGATGGTCTGCTTTCTTCGCCATCTGCGTATATTGCTTATGAGAACGCGGGACAATCCGGAAGGCCACGCCGCGCGGATATCGCTTGCAGATTGTTGACGGGAGAAATGACGTGACTAACCGATTCATAGCGACCCTGACAGCCGTGAGCTGCTTCTCGGCGGCATCATCGGGCTGCATGGCGGACGAAGAT
>JAAUYD010049844.1_pt1 | contig 16135 bp, 15 predicted proteins | sample 7278101 | NCBI WGS metagenome assembly JAAUYD01 (sample SAMN14350128, study PRJNA611818) | marine sediment metagenome | isolation source: surface marine sediment (0.6m) | place: French Polynesia: Moorea | collected 2018-08 | reverse complement strand
GCCACGGCCGATCTCATCAATTTGGCGCGGACCCAAAAGCGGCGGGTGATCGCTGTCGGGACCACGGCCGTGCGCGCGCTGGAAACCGTCACCGATGGGCAAGGGGTGGTGACGGCCGGGGAAGGGTGGACAAAATTACTTGTCACGCCGGATAAGGAACTGCGGGCGGTGGATGGCTTGTTGACCGGTCTGCACGAGCCGCGAGCTACCCACCTGGCGATGCTGGCCGCCCTCAGCGGGTATGATCACCTCAAGGTGACGTATGCTGAAGCGCTGTCTGAACGTTATTTGTGGCACGAATTTGGCGATCTGCATCTAATTTTGCCCTGAGATGTTTAGAAATCAGCCGCGGATTTCGCGGATAATCACCGATTTATCTCTTTAATCTGGGGAAATCCGTGCCATCTGCGGCTAAATTTATTTATGAGATCCAGCACTTAAGAATAAAATGTTGAAAGATCAGGAAAAACCACTATTAATTGCCACGGCCGACGGGCTGATCATCAGCCAAATCGACGGCCGGAAATGGCACAAGGCGCTGTCTGGAACATCCGTCACTAGCGTAATTGCCCGGGAAGGGGTGATTTTGGTCGGGACCGAAAACGGAGTCTGGCGCTCGGATGATTTAGGCCGAACCTGGCTGGAAAGCAGCACCGGTCTAACCGATCGGGCCATTCGCTGGCTGGCTTTTCACCCGGACGTGTCCGATTTGGAGCTGGCCGGCACCCCTACCGGCGTCTTTGTTTCCCGAGACGGGGCGCAAACGTGGCGGCCGCTGGCTGACGAGCCCACGTTGGTGTGGCAATCACCGCTGGCCGCGGCCGATCAAATACAACATGTAACGACGATGATATTATGAATGAGAAGAACGAATGAAATTTCGCAAACCACGCTGTGTCCTTGTGTATGCACTCGCCCCGGAAGGCACAAAGCCGCCGGATGCAAATCAGGCGATTAACGCCATGTCTGCCGATCAAAACCTTCCACTCATCCTCTGGCACGATCATTTTCTCGGTGTACCGGGTGGCGTAATGCTGTTTTTTGTCGAAAATGAGGCGGAACGGGATGCCCTGATTAATTCGCCCCATCTTGCCGGTTGGCATGTCGAAATGCGACCTCTCATCTATTCATTTAATCCCGCTGCTTTTGATGAGCAAATCGCTTACACGATGAAGGCGTATCGTGGGCAGGATTGGGAAATCGTGCGTCAAGAAAGCCGGCCGAGCTACGGTAACCCGCGTGAGGAAGTACTATCGGCTGAAGAAGAACCATCTTCAAGATAAGGAGAAACAGCATGGCTCATTATTTGGTCAAGGCGCAGCCGGTCCCAGACAAGCTGGAAGAACTGCGGCAGCGGCTGGAGCGAGGGGAGATCTTCCCCATGCGGCCGTTTGGCTCGGCGCTGGATTACTCCCTAAAAAACGCCCGTCAGGCGGAAGACGGGTGGATTGTGTGGGAAGAAGAGGATTACTGCCGGCCGCCCCTGGCGATGGAGCGTGCGGCCGTGCTCGACGATTATTTCACAAATTTAACTGTGGAAAAGGTGGCTGAAGGGGAAGGCTGGAGCCAGATTCAAGCCCTTCCCCCTCTCTGGCAGCAGTGAGGATGCCGGAGATATGAGATTTTTGGTGTAGGGCCGAAATAATTCTCGGCCCTACCAATCAAATTACAACTCCAGGGCCACAACCGCTCGGTCAAATTCGTCCGGGCGGACATAGATGATATAGCCATAGGTGCCTTTGCCGTCGGCCAGGCCGCTGGACGCATAAACATTGACGTTGGCTTCAAACAGCTTCCAGTGAATATCGGCCAATGCCCCCAGCTCGTCGTCACCCTGGACCATAATCGCCTGGTGTGGACCTTCGAGATTCAACCCGGCCTGTTTGGCTTCGTGCACCAGAGCCGGGCTGTCGTCCGGAAACAGGGCGAGCTGGGTGTGATGCATGCCGACCGGGACGGCCGTGAAGGCCAGCAGGTCGATGCCCAACTCCCTCAAAATCGACAGCAGTTTGTAAGCTTCACCCGGTTCATCGGCCACCGTGGCAAAATAATAATCAACCGGTTGAATTGAATATGCCATATCATCCTCCTGGTTTATCGAGGTGCTAACTTAAACCCAACCCCGGGCCCGCACCGCCTGGGCCACGCGCGCAACGGCGACCAGGTAAGCCGCAATACGGTTGTTCACCTGATTTTCCTGGGCTGCCTGGTGTACCGCATAATAAGCCCGCGTCATGATTTCGTCCAGTCTTTCGTGAACCATTTTTTCGGTCCAGTAAAATTGGTAGGCATTTTGCACCATTTCAAAGTAAGAAACGGTCACGCCACCGGCGTTACACAAAAAGTCGGGCAGCACGTAAATGCCTTTGTCGTGGAGAATGGCGTCAGCCTCTGGCGTGGTCGGGCCGTTGGCCAGTTCAGCGATCAGACGCGCTTTGATGTTGCCGGCGTTGCGCTGGGTAATGACATTTTCCAGGGCACTGGGGAAGAGAACGGTGACGTCGAGTTCAAGCAGTTCGCCATTGGAGATGGTTTCCGCACCGGGGAAGCCCACCACCGACCGGGTTTGCTGCTTGTGTGCCGCCAGCGCCGCGGCATCCAGACCGGCCGGATTGTACACGCCACCGCGGGAATCGCTGGCCGCGACCACTTTTAGCCCCAGGATCTCGTTGGCCAGAATATGAGCAAAGCTGCCGGCGTTGCCATACCCCTGAACCGCCGCCGTAGCGCCCTGCAGCTCGAGACCGAGGGTTTCCGCGGCCGCGCGCAGCACAAAAATGCCGCCGCGGGCGGTAGCATCACCCCGGCCGGCCGAGCCACCAAGCTCCAGTGGTTTACCGGTGATCATGCCTGGCTCATGCCGGCCGGTAATTGTTTCAAATTCATCCATCATCCAGGCCATAATTTGAGGATTGGTGTAAACATCGGGAGCCGGTACGTCTTTGGTTATACCCACGATTTTAGCCACCTGACGCATATATCCTCGACTCAGACGCTCCAACTCAGTTTGGGTCAGCTCGCGAGGGTCACAAATGACGCCGCCTTTGGCGCCGCCTAAGGGAATATCGACGACGGCTGTTTTCCAGGTCATCCAGGCGGCTAGAGCCCGCACCGTGTCGATTGTTTCATCGGGATGAAAGCGAATCCCACCTTTGCCCGGGCCCCGAGCATCATTGTATTGGACTCGATAGCCGCGAAAAACTTTTGTGCGGCCGTTGTCCATACGCACCGGAATGGTGAAATGAAATTCGCGCATCGGTTCGCGCAAATAGCTGTGAATTTCCGGATCAAGCTGCAAAATTTGGGCCGCGTCATCTAGTTGACGCTGGGCAATTTCAAAAGGATTGAGATGTTCGCTCATGGTACCTCCAAAATAGGAATTTTAAGTAGGGATTTGATGGGCTCAACCGATCGTGCGATCAGGTTAAATCCACCTGGTACCATGATAGGAACTTTGCGGTTTTTTTAGTAGTGTGTGATGTTTAGGCGCAGGGGTTATATTTGTCACCATTCAGCCGAAATGAGGTGTGTTCCGCGCCGTCATTCTTTTAATTGTCTCGAAGAATTTCCGCCTGGCCGGTCATGCCGGTGCGCACAATTTGCTCTCCGGATTCAACGGCAATGACCACGGGAAATACGGCCGCATCGCCGATGACGCCGCTGGCCTGCAGCCCAATGCGCATAACCGTTCCGTTGATCGGGTCGTTTGGATAACTTTTGAGGGTAACTTCAGCCGCCTGACCAATTTCTACCTGGGCTAAATCGCGCTCGCTCAAATTGGTGGTGTGAAATTCCATGCGGTTGGTATCCAGCAGAGTCACTACCGGTGATCCGGCCGCGATAAACGCCCCGGTGGTTACGTCAACCGCCAAAACGGTGCCGTCCCAGGGAGCGATGAGCTCGGCCTGGGACAGGGCCTCCTGCGCCTGTTCGAGTGAAAATTGATCCTGCTCAAGCACCAGTTCCGCCTGCTCCACGTTGAGTTCGGCCGCCGCTATTTCGGCATCGGTTGGTCCCTTGAGAGCGCGCTCCAGCTCCTGCTGGGAGGCCACCAGTGACGCCTGGGCGTTTACGGCCGAGTTGCCGCTGACCCGTGCCGCTTCAACCGAGTAGTTGGCCTCGGCGATCCGCAGCTGATCCTGGGCGTTTTGTAAACGAACCGTGGCAAAATCCCGATCGTTTTTAATCCGTTCTGCCCAGGTAATGCCAAAACACGGTTCCGGTTCACCGGGATCGCATATCGGCTCGTCATAAAAAACTTCCCACTCCCGGCCGGGTGAAAAGGCGTTGTCGTAATCTTCCTGAGCGTCAGCCAATTCCCGTTCCGCCTGATCGATGGAGATTTGGGCTTGAGTCAGACTGCTGCCGGACGCTGCATCCTGCGAGCGGGCGTTGGCCACATTGGTTTCCGCCGAGGCGATGTTGGCTTCGGCGATCGCGATGGCGCTTTCGTCCGGTTCCCAGGTGAGGAGCCGGTCCAGCTCAGCCTCAGCCTGCGACAGGCTGTTTTGCGATTGGGTGAGCCTTAACTCGGCGGATGTCACCGAATCGCGCAGCGCGTCGTCTTCTAAAACGGCGATCACGTCCCCCTCAGCTACCGTATCTCCAGGCTGCACGTTGAGGGTAATGAGCTTGCCAGAGGTTTCAAAGCCAAGGGGGAGGGCTGGCCGGCCGTTGCGAATTTCCCCATCCGCCAAAATTGTCAAACTGGGCTGGCTGAACACCGGTTCATTTTCTGGTTCGTTTTCATCCTGAGCGACGTCACCGCCGTCACTCTCTACCGCCGCACTTTCAAGATCGGCCTGATCATTTTCGGCGACGGCCCCACCCTGGGCACATCCCATCAACACCAAACCGGAAAAAATAACGATAATCCACAATAATTTTGCTGATTTCAACATACCTAATTTCACTTTTTCAAAATTGGAGTGCAAAGTAAAAAGTATAAAGAAGATGATCCCGTACTCTCTAAACTTGATACTTTGCACTATTAATTCCTTACACCCTTTACCCTATTCCCTAAACCATTTTCCCATTTCCACTACATCCGCAAAATTTCAATCGCCTTATACTTGACGATGCGGCGGGCTGAAAAAACGGTGCCGATGATGCTGGCGATGACCACCATGATCAACACAAAGGGCATCACGGTGGTGTCAACCGCAAAAATCATCGGCCGTTGGGAGGTTACATTATTGATGTAGGCGAACGTATAACCCATTACCGCCCCGGCAACGACCCCGGCCAGCGCGGCGCTAACCGTCATAGCGATTGATTCGACTATCAACATACCGGTCAACTCCCATTTGCGGCTGCCAACCGCCTTCATCATGCCGATTTCCAGACGGCGGGAGTAAATGGTGACGTAAATGACGGCAAATACCCCAAAGACGGCCGTGGTAAAGCTGATCAGGGTTAAGACAATTAAAAAGAGCTGGGTTTGCAGCCGTTCATCCTGGGCCTGCTGCAGGCGCACTTCGGCTACCCGGGTAAAGATCCGATTGCGAAAGCCGTACTCGCCGCGGAGGGCGGAATCCACATCGTTGACGTCAGCCCCCGGCGAAACGGTGGCCAGCACCCGATCGAGGACCGGATCGTTGGCATCAGGCAGGGCCACTTTGGGGTTGGTCGACATCCGGTGGAAGGCATCGAGAGAGACAAACGCGGTGCTGCCATTTTGCGCCTGCGACCGGATCCGGCCAAAGTTGTCAAAACCGGGCAGGCGGCGCACGATGCCGATCACCGTAAACTCTTCCAGATGATCGAGCCCTTCACCGCGCAGCTTGATGGTACCGCCTAACGGTACGGCCAAATGGTTGGCCAACCCTTCACTGATGATAATCGCCTGATCTTCGGTTTGGATGCGGGTCAAAGCGCTTTCATCCCCGGCCGTAAAAATGATCATCTCACCAAAAAGCACCTCGTTGAGATCGCCAACAACCCCCTGAAGATCAACGGATCCGCTGCGCATATCCACGGCGTCGCTGATTCCGGCCGTATATTCATGGGTTAAGCCTACCGTGCGCTCGACCCCCTCAACCTGCCCCAAATCAGACTGCAGGAAAGAAGGTTGGAGCCAGTCGAGGGAAGCCAACTCCGGCTCTGAAAAACGAGTAAAGACGATCAGCTCGATGGGCGCACCCATATCGAGCTTGACGTCGGTTTCGATATTGGCGGTGTCGATGGCGTTTTGGGTGGCCAGGAAACTGGGAAGTACGCCGGAAAACAAGACCAGCAGCGAAATAAGAGCGTTGCGCTTGTTGCTGCGGCCGACGTTGCGCCGGGCAAAATAGGTTAATCGAGGAGAAAAGAGACCGGTTATTAAGAGCACCAGCCGTTCCAGCGGCCGGGTGATGATTAAAAAGACCAATCCCAATCCCAGGACCATGAGCAATATTGCCAGCAAAAAGATCGTGGCTTCCAGCGAGGGATTGCCCAAAGTAGAGACGATATCGAGCCCCAACACCAGCGTCACCGTAAACATCATCACCAGCCCGATGACAAAGAAGCGCAGGTTGGGTCGCTGGACGCGAAGCTCTTCCAAATCTTCTAGCTGGATATTGTCGGCCACGCCGGGATTAATGGCGTACATCACCTTGGTTTTTGAGGCATCCTGAGCCGGTTTGAGGGCGCTGACAAACAGGACGGCAAAGGCGGAGATGACGGCCGGCAAAATAACGGCCAGGCTGACGGCCGGCTGAATGGTCACGTTGAGCCCCGCTTGAGACATTTGATATTCGATAAAGGGGATGACGGCATACTGCGTCAAAATTTGCCCGAGTACGATGCCGAAGGCCACCCCGATCAGACCGATTACCGCGACTTCAACCATCACCATCGCAAAAAGGAGGTTGCGCTGGCTGCCTAAAATCCGCAGCACCGCCATTTCGCGCCGCTGTTCCTGCACGTTGGTCATCACCAGGGTATGGATCAGCAGTCCCACGACCCCGAAGGCCATCAGGCCATAGGTGTTGATCAGTGCCTGCAATACGAGAAATGCTTCAGATGACTGGTCGAGAATCGCTGCTTTGTCAAGCGAATAGTTAAAATCTTCGCCCAATGTATTTTGGACGTTGACTACTACCTCGCGAACCGTTAACGCCGCCTGTTCGGCGTTGCCGGCTTCGTACAGCTCCGGTTCGACCAGGCCAATCAGCGATCCGGCCCGGCCGGTTAAACCGAGCCAGCTTTGAACCTGGTCAAAATCCATGATCAGGCCATCACTGACCTGCAGCCCCACCACCCCTGTTTGACGAATGATGGCATTGACCGGAAAGCGGCCGACAACCTGTCGCTGGCTGATGCCAACAACGGTCGCTTCCCCCTCGACGCGCGGCCGGGGAAAACTGTAGGCCACATCAATTTCATCGCCAATATCAACGCCAAACGCCTCAGCTGTTGACTCAAAAAGGGCCATACCGTTGTTTTCAAAAGAGAGGGTGCCGGAAACGACATCGATTTGCCCAACCGTCTCTTCCGGTTTACGGGCGATCATCGTGGCCGTCGCAGTCTCGCCGTTCGCCGACAAATCGACGTCGGAAACCAGGCGAGGAAAAACATCAACGATTAGAGGATCAGCCCCCGTCAGGGCTGGGGCGGTGCGATTAATATCGACAAAGGGATCAGCACTGGTATCTTTTTTGGTAACCGAGAGATCATAGCGGCCGATCGAAGAAGATAAGAGATCGACATTTGAGCGGCGCACCGTTTCCACCGTGGCGCTCATGGCCACAATCAGACCGGTGCTCACCATCAAAGAAAGCACCATCAAAATGGTGCGAACCTTGCGTCGTTTAAAATTTTTGAGAACGTAATTAAGAATCATGGGCGACCATCTCCATTTGGGAGATTTCATCGGCCGGCAGCTCATTTAGGAGTTTGCCATCTCGCAGATTAACCACTTTTCCGGCAAAGGTGGCCATGCGCGGATCGTGGGTGACAAACACGATCGTCATCCCGTCTTCATTAAGTTCCTGAATCAGGCGCATGATGGCGAACCCGGTTTCACTGTCCAGGTCACCGGTCATTTCATCCCCGATGAGGATTGGCGGGTCATTGGCCAGGGCGCGGGCGATGGCCACCCGCTGCTGCTGCCCTCCGGAAAGTTCGCTGGGATAGTGGTGCCCGCGATCTCCCAGCCCCACCTTTTCCAGGAGGGCGGTCGACCGCTCTTTACGCTCTTTGCGGCCGACCCTGGCCAGAACCATGGGAGCTTCGACATTTTCAAAGGCGGTAAAGTTAGCCAGCAAATTGTAATTCTGAAAAATGAAGCCCATCTGGTGTAAGCGCAGCCGGGCCAGTTCATCTTCACTCAGGGCAACGAGGTTTTCACCACCAATGACGATATGGCCGCGGCTTGGTTCGTCAAGCCCGCCAATGATGTTGAGCAGCGTGGTTTTCCCGGAACCGCTGGGCCCCATTAGACAGACAAAATCGCCCTGTTGAATATCTAGCGACACCCCGCGCAGGGCCGGCACGGCGTCTTTACCCATTAAGTAAGATTTGTGGATGTTGTCCACGGAGATAATTGGTTCATTCATAGCGGAAATTTTGAAAGGTTAAATCTGTTTTTGGCGTGTTGTGAAGGTTATGGTCAGCCTGTCACCTGCTTTTTACAAATAAATACCCCTTCCTTTGTGTGTGTTGAGCATTAAATGTGGAAGAGGAAGAGGTTCTTTACTTCATAACACCACCCTTTACGGTTTTGTGACATTTCTGTTGTAGGGAATTAGTCAGCAATGATGCTGCCATACTGTAAATGTGAAAAACGTCACAATGATGACATGAAATTATACTCTTCAAGTATTAGATTTGTTGCACCATTCCATATTAAACACGTAAGCCAAGCTGCTGCCTTTTCTTCCCGATGAATAATGGGGATTTATAAATTAAATGATTACGATAAACAGGTTCATCTTTCGCGGTCTACCTGTCATCCTGAGCGGAGCGAAGGATCCCGTCAACTGGCATGAAGTTGTATGTGGCTAGAACAACGCTTTACCCTCTTCAATTCGGCCCTCTCTGACTGGGACTTGGCGAGATTCTTCACTTCGCTGCGCTCCGTTCTGAATGACAGGAGAATCGCGCCTGTTTTTTTCTTGGTGCTATCTGCAAACCAGTCGTCATTCCCGCGAAAGCGGAAATCCATTGAATGGCTACTGGTGGATCCCCGCCATAGTTTACCCCCGTGAAGACGGGGGCCAGGATGACGGGCTTGTTTGGGAGGATGGTTTGTATCTGTTTTTATTTGTAAATTTTCAATATTCGGTCCCTCATAAGGTCTAAACTTGAGTTAATGTGTCGTTTATAAGGGCTGGATTAAGTCAAGATTAATGACCTGTGCATAGTGCTCAAAATCCTGGTCCGTGGTGAGCAAACTGTAACCTCGATTGATTGTCATGGCACAAATTAAGAAATCAGCGCTGGATCCCTGAATCCCGCTTTGTCGACAGCTGTTGAATATTTCTGCGGCCAGAAAGTGGTCGTCGACCGTGGCGAGAATGATATCAAAGCCGAGCAACCCTTCGTTGAGGCGATCAAATTGAGATTGATGGCGAATTCCAGAGAGCAGTTCCTGATAGACGACGCCCAATAAGGCGATCTGGTCGCGCTCAAACAAGTCGCGGAACAGCTTCACGTGAGGGTTCCCGGAAACCGATTCGGTGTTTCGGCGCAGAAATAGAGAAAATACCGATGTGTCAACAGCCACCTTCATCGTTTTCTCCGCGCTTCTTTGTAATCGTAATCGGTGTGATATTCGATTTTTTTCTCTAGAAGCAGAAGCTGCTGTCGCTTGCGCCTTTTGATAAATTCATCCAGCGCTTGATTCACGGTTTCCCGTTTTGTGCGCAGCCCCCCAATTTTTAATGCCTCTTCGAGAAGTTCAGGATCGATATTTAAGTTTGTTGCCATACACAAAGTTTTACACATAAATATGTGTGAGTCAAATGTTTTAACTATTAGCGAGTTTCAAATTGTTTTAGGCAAAAATTCACCAAAGCGCATTGGAGAATCGTGACAAAGTACACTTCTTTGATGGGTCTTTCTTTTTTATGATGGAATTATGAATGAGTGCGTCACACTTTCATTACGGAGGTGAATCATGAAAAATACGATTTGGATTTTTCGGTGGACCGCACGGAATTTATCCCTGCTGGTTTTAGCTTTTGTTTTGGCGTTTGTCATTGGAGAAACGCTGGCTGAACCCGGTATGCTGCCCACCGGCACAGAGTGGATTGGCGTGTTGTTTTTCCCCGTTGGCCTGTTGACTGGCCTGTTCCTGGCCTGGCGTTGGGAAAGAATCGGCGGCTGGTTGGCTGTCGGTAGTTTTGTTGCTTTTTACATCTGGAATTATATTGAAAGCGGGAGTTTCCCCCGCGGGCCATGGATTGCAATTTTAACGGTCCCGGCCGCGTTTTATCTGGTGGCGTCCTATCTGGAGCGCATGGCCCGGCCGGATGAATCAAAAGTGGCGATGCAAAATTAATTTTAAGGCGGAGCAAATGCCCATTCAATTGTGAAAGGGTGCCTGCGAACCGTTTGAGCGGTAATCTGCCCCTTCAGCTTGAGGGGGCAGATCTTTTAAACTGCGTCTGGTGGCCACCACCACGCGGTTTTTTATTTGCCTAACGATTTACATGGTGCGATTTTGTCCATCATCGGTTAAGATATTTGTTAGCGATTCTTCGTTGACTTTTCACAACAGATCAGTTGTTTTGTGAGGTAAATATGTCCCACTCAATTCCACGCAACAGCGGCAGTGAGCTTGATATGGCCTGGGTACGACAGGCACAGGTCAATAAAAGCGCGGCCGGTCGGCGGGCCAAAACCCTGACGACCAGACGCTCGATCAAAAAAGAACATCAGGTGGCCTGGCTGCTCAAAGCGGTGACGATGATTGATTTAACGACCCTGGAAGGGAACGACACGGCCGGTCGAGTGGTGCGTCTCTGCGCCAAGGCACGCAACCCTATCCGCCATGAGCAGCTCGAAGCGTTGGGCATGGCGGACGTCAACCTGACCGTGGGGGCGGTTTGTGTTTACCCCAACCGCGTCCGCGAAGCAGTAGCCGCCCTGCAGGGCACCGATATCCCGGTGGCGGTGGTCTCTCCCGGTTTTCCTTCTGGGCAGGTCCCTGTACCACCGCGAGTCGAAGGGATTGAAAAACTGGTTGAAGAGGGTGCCGGAGAGATCGATATCGTCATCGGCCGGGAACACGTTTTTACCGGCAACTGGCAGGAAATTTACGACAACGTCAGAGCTTACCGGCTGGCGTGCGGGGATACCGCCCACCTCAAAACGATTATCGAGACCGGTGAGCTGGCCACCCTGACCAATGTCTATCGGGCCAGCATCGTCTGTATGATGGCCGGCGCCGACTTCATCAAAACCTCCACCGGAAAAACCAAGGTCAACGCCACCCTGCCGTTTAGCCTGATCATGTGCCGGGCGATCCGCGACTATCAGGAACGCACCGGGTTCAAAGTCGGGTTTAAACCGGCCGGAGGAATTCGCACGGCAAAAGACGCCCTGGCGTGGTTAATTTTGATGAAAGAGGAATTGGGTGACGGGTGGCTGACCCCGGAGCTGTTTCGCTTTGGGGCCAGCAGCCTGCTGGGTGATATCGAGCGGCAGGTGTCGCATCATATCAGCGGCCGCTACGCTTCGGCCAAATACATGCCCCTGGGATAGTGAACTGTCCGCAGATTACGCAGATTTTCGCAAATTTCCATTCTGGTTAATGAAAATCCGGGCAATCCGCGGCTAAATTTGGAGAAAGGTTATGACGGTCCGCGAAATTTTTGATACGATGTCTTATGGTCTGGCCCCAGAATCGGCCGCCACAGCCAACGCCTGGCTTGACGATCACAATCGGCGCTTTGGCATGTTTGTCAACGGCCAGTGGCTGCAGCCGAGCGACGCAAAATATTTTGATGTCATCGCCCCAGCCACCGGCGAAAAAATGGCCGAGGTAGTCAACGGCACGGCTGAGGATGTGGATAACGCGTATAAGGTGGCCAAAAAGGCGTTTAAAGGCTGGTCCCAAACCGCCGATCATGAGCGAGCGCGCATTTTGTACGCCATCGCTCGGGGGATTCAAAAACATCATCGCTTGTTGGCGGTGGTGGAGTCCCTGGATAACGGCAAGACGATCCGCGAATCGCGCGACATCGATATTCCGCTGGTGGCCCGCCACTTTTATCATCACGCCGGCTGGGCGCAGCTGATGGCTCGCGAACTTCCCGGTTACGGCCCGGTAGGGGTGGTGGGGCAAATTATTCCCTGGAACTTCCCCCTGCTGATGATGGCCTGGAAAGTGGCTCCGGCTCTGGCGATGGGCAATACGGTGGTCATTAAACCGGCTTCAGCCACGACGCTGAGCGCCCTGCTGTTTGCGGAAATTGCGGCCGAAGCGGGGCTGCCGCCGGGCGTACTCAACGTGGTCACCGGTGCGGATGGGGTAGGCAAGGCGATTGTGGCCCACGGCGGGTTTGATAAGCTGGCCTTTACCGGCTCAACGGGGGTGGGCAAGAGCATCCGCCGCATCACGGCCGGCAGCGGCGTAAAATTGTCCCTTGAACTGGGTGGAAAATCCCCGTTTATCGTTTTTGATGACGCCGACATCGATGCGGCCATCGAAGGGGTGGTTGACGCCATCTGGTTTAACCAGGGCGAAGTGTGCTGCGCCGGATCGCGCCTGCTGGTGCAGGAGAATATCTCGGCCGCATTTTACGACAAGCTTAAGCGGCGCATGGACACCCTGCGCGTTGGCCACTCGCTTGATAAAAATGTGGATATGGGAGCGGTAGTAGACCAGCGTCAAAAAGAAACGATTGAACGGTGGATTGAAATTGGGCTGGCTGAAGGGGCTGACCTGTACGTGGCCAAGTGCGAGATGCCCAGCGAGGGGGTTTTTGTGCCACCGACCCTGCTCACCAACGTCGAACCGGCCTCATCCGTCGTGCAGGAGGAAATTTTTGGCCCGGTGCTGGTAGGGATGACCTTCCGCATGCCGGCCGAGGCAATCGCCCTGGCCAACAACACCCGCTACGGCCTGGCGGCCAGCATTTGGAGTGAAAATATCAATTTGGCGCTCGATGTGGCCACCAAGGTCAAGGCTGGATCGGTGTGGATCAACAGCACCAATCTATTTGACGCAGCCTCCGGGTTTGGTGGGTATCGGGAAAGCGGCTTTGGTCGGGAAGGGGGGCGTGAAGGGCTGTTTGAGTATGTCAAACCGGCCGGGCACAAGCGCATTCAGGCGGAAATTCCGGAAGTTGAAAATTGGGGTGAGCGGGTTTACGGGCGACCCGGCGGCGGGAGCTCCGTGGCCAGCAACGGGCTGGTGGACCGCACGGCCAAAATGTATATCGGGGGGAAGCAGGCCCGACCGGACGGCGCGTATATGTACCCGGTGGTCAACCCCAAGGGAGAGATCGCCGGCCGGGCTGGCGACGGCAACCGCAAGGATATTCGCAACGCGGTAGAAGCGGCTCATGCGGCCAAAGGGTGGGCGGATCGTACCCCGCACAACCGGGCCCAAATCCTGTTTTACATGGCCGAAAATCTGGCCGCCCGGGCGGATGAATTTGCCCAGCAGATTCGACGCATGACCGGCCGGACGCTCAAGTCATCAAAAGAAGAGGTTGATCTGGCCATTTCGCGGCTATTTACCTATGCCGCCTATGCCGACAAGCACGGTGGAACGGTGCAGGAAACAACGCTCTACGGGCTGGTTGTGGCCCTGAACGAGCCGGTCGGAGTGATCGGCATCGCCTGCCCGGATGAACATCCGCTGCTAGGGTTTGTCTCCCTGCTGGCCCCGGCCATCGCCAAGGGAAACACCACCGTGGTGATTCCATCCGAGAAATATCCGCTGAGCGCCACCGATTTTTATCAAATCCTCGACACCTCCGATTTGCCGGGTGGGGTGATTAATATCGTCACCGGCGGCCGGGACCATCTAAGCAAAACCCTGGCCGGCCACGATGATGTGGACGCCATGTGGTATTTTGGCGATGCGGTGGGCAGCCAGCAGGTTGAGCTGTTATCCGCTAACAACATGAAGCGCACCTGGGTGACCTATGGTCAACAGATCGACTGGCTTGATGAGGGGCAGGCGGCCGGGGATGAGTTTTTGCGTCAGGCCACGCAGGTTAAAAATGTCTGGGTGCCGATGGGAGAGTAACTTTTGGAAGAGGTGACATGAAGAAGGTTCTGTACACGTTTATCATTTTGAGCGCGATACTGGGGGTCCTGGCGGGGTGCGGTGGCGACAGCGGCCAGGCCGGTTTTGGCAGCGGGGATGCGGTTCCAAGCGCCTGCGGCCTGCTGGAAGAGGCGGATGTCAGCGCGGCGGCCAACACCAGTGAAACTATCACCGAATCGGGCAGCGATGCCGAAGACGGCCTGTTTTCATCCTGTTTTTGGCAAGCGGAGGAAAGTGGAGGCAACCTCGGGCTAAATATCTGGGCCAGCGGCAGCGCCTCAGAAGGGTGGGCGACAGAGTTTGTCAAAGCTCAGGCACAGGGCGGCACTGAGCAGGGTGTCGACATCCAGCCGGTGGCGGGCGTGGGTGACGAAGCGTACATCTTCCTGGAGGGGAACTTTGGCAGCCTGTGGTGGCGCAAAGACAACAATTATGTGATCGCCCTGAGCGTCATCGGCCTGGAAATTTCCGAGGAGGCGTTAATCGAGCTCGCTCAAAAAATTGATTAATTACCAGACCAGCCATTTTTGCGGGATGATTTCCAGCAGCAGGTCGTATTCGTGGTCGGTGGTGATATCCCAATCGTATTTTTGTTGAAAAATCGCTCGAACCCCTTCATCACCGGGTTTGGCGATCTCGCTAGCTTCTCCTTCGCAGATGACGACGCTTGAGCCGTCTTCCAGGGCCAGAGAAATATGTGGGTTTTGGCGCAGGTTTTTGGCCTTGACGCTGTTGCCCTGAATGCAGATAAAAAGTTTGTCGTTTTGCCAGGCGAACCAAACCGGCACGAGGTGCGGCCGTGTGGGATGAGGATTTCCGTTTTGCGGCCGGATCGTGGCCACCCAGATATTTCGTTCGCTTTCCAGCCGGCCGATGACGTTTGTTGGTGGTTGGGGCATAAAATTTCCTTCTTAGCCGCGGATTTCACGGATTTGAACAGATTGTTGCAGACAGAGATTAAAATATGCTTAAATCATCAGAGTGTGTTTAATAACGCGCTGAAGACGATGCCTGAGCCTGTCGAAGGATGGAGTCTGAGCGTGTCAAGGCTGAGTCGATTCTAAACCGCACGCTCTATTTGTAGAGCCGCTTCGGCTTCGACAAGCTCAGCCAGCGCTTTTCTGGTGTTTTTAAACACTTTCTCAGCCTTAATCCGGACGATTTCTGTGAACACCTGGTGGTTGACTGATATCTAACCGCAGAAATTTGGGGGACGCAGAGAGAAGGTTTGTATGGAGAAAACTCAGCGTTCTTTGCGATCTCCGCGGTGATTTTTTTTTGCTAGGTCAATCGAACGGAAAAATCTGCGGTGAAATTTTGAGTCAAATGAGTTCCAAATCTGTTTCCATTGCCTTTCAGACTGATAAACCGCTTGTCACTTATGGTGAGCTGGCCCAAACGGTTGAAGCGTATGGCTTTGCTGGGGTGGCTGTTTACAACGACATGCTTTACCAGCCGGCGTGGCTCCCCCTGATGGAGATGGCTCGAGCTACGCGCAAAATCCGGGTGGGGGTGGCGGCCGTCAACCCATTTACCTCCCACCCGATCAACATCGCCGGCAATATCGCTTTAATCGATGAAGCTTCTCGGGGACGGGCGTATTTGGGGATGGCGCGGGGCGGCTGGCTTGATTACGTGGGGGTCTATCCGCAGCGAGCGGTGACCGCTTTGCGCGAGGCGCTGGGGTGCGTTCGCCATTTGCTTTCCCAGTCGAAGGAGCCGTTTGCGGCCGAAATTTTTCCTCTGGCCGGTGGAGAGGCACTGCGCTGGCAAATTTTACGACCGGATGTGCCGTTTTTGCTGGGGTCCTGGGGTGTCAAAACGATCCAGGCGTGTATCGAAGAGATCAGCGAGATTAAATTAGGCGGCACCGCCAATCCGGCCGTCATCCCGCAAATAAGGCGGGCGATCGACGACGCGCCCCGG
>JAAUYD010255521.1_pt1 | contig 16142 bp, 10 predicted proteins | sample 7278101 | NCBI WGS metagenome assembly JAAUYD01 (sample SAMN14350128, study PRJNA611818) | marine sediment metagenome | isolation source: surface marine sediment (0.6m) | place: French Polynesia: Moorea | collected 2018-08 | reverse complement strand
TCACGGCCCTGGATTTTCTGGCCGACGCCAAGCAGGACAAGGTGTCACCGGGCAAGCGGGTGGTCATCATCGGCGCGGGCAACGTGGGCTGTGACGTGGCCACCGAGGCGGCCCGCCTGGGTGCCACGGAGATCACCCTATTGGACGTTCAGGAACCGGCCAGTTTCGGCAAGGAGCGCGAAGACGCCGAGGCGGTGGGTGCCGTGTTTCGCTGGCCGGTATTCACGCGGGCCGTCAGCGAGCAGGGCGTTGAGCTGGAGGACGGGGAGCGGATACCCGCCGACACGGTGGTGGTCTCCATCGGCGATGCGCCGGACCTGGATTTTCTGCCCGAGGATGTGGCCACCGAACAGGGGTTCATCGTCGTCAACGATGACTACCAGACCTCCAATCCGAATGTTTACGCCATCGGCGACGTGGTGCGCCCCGGCCTGCTGACCGACGCCATCGGTGCCGGCCGGCGGGCCGCCGAGACCATTGCCGACATCCTGGCCGGCAAACGCCCCGGGGCCGACCGAAAAATGGTGATCGACATCAACCGGATCTCACTGGAGTATCTAGATCCCCGTATCATCCAGTATGAAGACATGGATCAGTGCGGGTCGCAGTGCTCCTCGTGCGGTAACTGCCGGGACTGCGGCATCTGTGTGGCCATGTGTCCGGAGGCGGCCATTCGCCGGGAGGCGGGCGAAGGGCCTGAATTCGAATATGTGGTCGATCCGCAGCGCTGCATCGGCTGCGGATTTTGCGCCGGCGCCTGTCCGTGCGGGATTTGGGATCTGGTGGAAAACACACCGATGGGTTAGCGATTGTGTATAAAACCAGATATCGGCGTTATGCTCAAAATTGTATCCTCGACATATCAACAAATATGCCTGCGGTACAACCCGAGATAAAATTGGGTCGCAGGCCTTGATCTCGGACTTTATACACAACCGCTTGGAACACCCTTCGTGAAGAGAAGAATAAGCGATGGTTTGGTATAAAAGGCAGGCCCCGGGGCCTGCCTTTTTTTGAGGTTTGAATTGCAGGGTAGATGTGGTAATTGACCACGAATTGTAAACCTGATCGCTCGATAGAATCTATGCAAGCATTGTTAGCACTCGAAGACGGTCGCAGCTTCGCCTGCCGGTCATTCACCGGCCCGGGGGAAGCCGGCGGCGAAGTGGTCTTCAACACCAGCATGACCGGCTACCAGGAAGTGCTCACCGACCCCTCCTACAGCGGTCAGATGGTCACCATGACCTACCCGCTGATGGGCAATTACGGGGTTAATCCCGAGGACGTGGAATCCGATAGGATCCAGGTGGCGGCTTTTCTGGTCAAGGAGTACCAGCAGTTTCCAAGTAACTTTAGGTCCACGCAATCGCTGGCCGACTACCTCAAAGGGCAGGCCATACTGGGCGTCGAGGGGCTGGATACCCGTGCGCTGACTCGCCATATCCGTAACGGTGGGGCCATGCGGGCCATGATTTCCACCACGGACCTGAATGCCGAATCGTTGACGCGCCGGGCCAATGCCGTTCCCAGCATGGTCGGCATGGATCTGGCCCGGGAGGTGACCACGCCACAGCCGTATCGCTGGACCGACGGGCATCCCGAAGCCTTGGAGGCCGGCTCACGTCTGGATTCTGGCCTATGGCGACACCGGGGTGCGCGTCCGTCGGTGGTGGCCATGGATTTCGGCCTCAAATACAACATCGCCCGCTGTTTGGATCGGGTCGGGTTCGAGGTGATCGTCGTGCCGGCCCGGACGGATGCGTCGACCATCATGGCCATGGCGCCCGACGGCTTGTTTCTGTCCAATGGACCCGGCGATCCGGAGCCGGTGACCTACGGCATCGACACGACCCGGGAACTGCTGGGGCGTCTGCCCATCTTCGGCATCTGCCTGGGAAACCAGATCCTGGGGTTGGCCTTAGGCGGGCAGACCTACAAATTGAAATTCGGGCACCGGGGCGCCAATCAGCCGGTCAAAAACCTTGCCACCGGCAAGGTGGAGATCACCTCCCAGAACCATGGGTTTGCCGTGGACATGGAGAGTCTGGGCAAGGATGCCGTCGAAGTGACCCACGTCAACCTGAACGACAACACGGTTGAGGGCATCCGCCATTGCCGGCTGCCGGCCTTTTCCGTCCAGTACCATCCGGAGGCATCGCCGGGGCCGCACGATGCGTCCTATTTATTCACACAATTCAGATCGATGATGAAAACCAAATGACGGATCCGTAAGAAGCCCGATATCTGCGTTACGCGTCGACCTTCGTCACTGCGCAGTATCGCCAATACGCCTCGCTCCTCAGGACTTGCAAGCCTTGATCTCGGGCTTCTTGCGAATTCGTTTTGAGCCCGGTGGGTTGCAGACCAATTGTGATAAACGATGCTGTTTCAATAATGTTTAATGATGTGAAAACGAATCCACCCTTCTGGCTTCTGGCTTCTGGATTCTGACTTCCGTTATACGCCCATGCCCAAACGCACGGACATCCAAAAAATCCTGATCATCGGCGCCGGTCCCATCATCATCGGCCAGGCCTGCGAATTCGACTACTCCGGCACCCAGGCCTGCAAGGCATTGAAGGAGGAGGGCTACGAGGTGGTGCTGGTGAACTCCAACCCGGCCACCATCATGACCGACCCGGAAACCGCCGACCGGACCTATATCGAGCCGGTGACGCCGCAAGCCGTGGCCAAGATCATCGAAAAGGAGCGCCCCGACGCCCTGCTGCCCACCTTGGGCGGGCAAACCGGACTGAATACGGCCGTCGAAGTCGCCCGCCAAGGGACGCTTAAGACATACGGCGTGGAATTGATCGGCGCATCCCTGGACGCCATCGAAAAGGCCGAATCGCGCGATCGCTTCCGCGAGGCCATGAACCGCATCGGCCTGAAAATCCCTGAGAGCGGTATCGCCACCACCATGGCAGAGGCCCGCAGCATCGCCGAAACCATCGGGTTCCCGTTGATCATCCGGCCCAGCTTTACATTAGGCGGCACCGGCGGCGGGGTGGCCTACAACCCGGAAGATCTGGAACAGATCGCCAAGGCTGGCCTTGACGCCAGCCTCACCAGCCAGGTGATGCTGGAGCAGTCGGTATTGGGATGGAAGGAGTACGAACTGGAGGTGATGCGTGACCACGCCGACAACGTGGTGATCATCTGCTCCATTGAAAACTTAGATCCCATGGGGGTGCACACTGGCGATTCGATCACCGTGGCCCCGGCCCAGACCCTCACCGACCGGGAATACCAGGTCATGCGCGACGCGTCATTGGCCATCATGCGCGAGATCGGCGTGGACACCGGCGGCTCCAACGTGCAGTTCGCCGTCAACCCGGTCAACGGCGATATGATCGTGGTGGAGATGAACCCGCGGGTCTCGCGCTCTTCGGCCCTGGCCTCCAAGGCCACCGGATTTCCCATCGCCAAGATTGCCGCCAAATTGGCCGTGGGATACACCCTGGACGAAATTCCCAATGACATCACCGGCGAAACCCTGGCCTCCTTCGAGCCTACCCTGGACTACTGCGTGGTCAAGATCCCGCGCTGGACATTCGAAAAGTTTCCCGAAACCCAGGATCTGCTGACCACCTCGATGAAATCGGTGGGCGAGACCATGGCCATCGGCCGGACCTTCAAAGAGGCCTTCCAAAAAGGCCTGCGCTCCCTGGAGATCGGTCGATTCGGTTTCGGCGCCGACGGCCGGGACCGCCCCGAAGCCGACGGCGTACCGCCCAGCCTGGACGAGATCGAACAGAAACTGGCCATCCCCAATTCCCAGCGCATCTTCTACCTGCGACACGCCCTGGCCGCCGGCATGTCCATCGAAGAGATTTACCGGACGACCGCTATCGACTCCTGGTTTTTGTATCAACTGGACCAGATCTTCAGCATGGAGCAAGAACTTGCCGATGCCGCCGAAGCGATGGATCGCCCGACCTCGCCGGAAGGCGGTCCTGGCTTTATCATCGACACCGATCTGCTGGCCCGTGCCAAGGCGCTGGGGTTCGCCGACGCTCAGATCGCCCATCTTTGCGGCAGCACGGAAAAAGCGGTGGAACGCACGCGCAAGCAGCAGGGACTGCGGCCGGTCTACAAACTGGTGGACACCTGCGCGGCGGAATTCCGGGCCGCCACCCCGTACTATTACTCTACATACGAAAGTGAATGTGAAGCCCGCGTGTCGCAGCGCAAAAAAGTGATGATCTTAGGCGGCGGGCCCAACCGTATCGGGCAGGGTATCGAATTCGATTACTGTTGCGTTCACGCCTCGTTCGCCCTGCGTGAGATGGGCGTCGAGAGCATCATGGTCAACAGCAATCCCGAAACGGTGAGCACCGACTACGATACCTCGGACAAGCTCTACTTCGAACCCCTGACCCGCGAGGACGTGCTGCATATCGTCGAAAAGGAGCAGCCCGACGGCGTGATCGTGCAGTTCGGCGGTCAGACGCCGCTGAATCTCTCCACGCCCCTGCACCAGGCGGGAGTTCCCATCCTGGGCACCCAGCCGGAGAGCATCGATCGGGCCGAAGACCGCGAGCTGTTCCAGACCATGCTGAAAAAGCTGGACCTCAAGCAGCCGGCCAACGGCACGGCACTGTCCATCGCCGAAGCGCTCTCCATTGCCGACACCATCGGCTATCCGGTGATCGTGCGGCCCTCCTTCGTGCTCGGCGGCCGGGCCATGAAGATTGTCTACGATCCCAAGGATATGGAGAATTTCACCCGGTTGGCCATTTTGGCCTCGCCGGGCCACCCGGTGCTGATCGACAAGTTTCTGGAAGCGGCCGTGGAGGTCGACGTGGATGCCATCTGCGACGGCACCGCCACGATTATCGGGGGCATCATGGAGCATATCGAGGCCGCCGGTGTGCACAGCGGCGATTCCGCCTGCGTGCTGCCCCCTTACAGCCTTGACAATGACATGATCGGCCGGATCGCAGCAGCCACCAAGGCCATGGCTTCCGAGCTGAAGGTGGTGGGACTGATGAATGTGCAGTACGCCATCAAGGATGGCCAGCTGTACGTGATCGAAGTGAATCCCCGGGCATCGCGCACGATCCCTTTCGTCAGCAAGGCCACCGGTGTGCCTCTGGCCAAACTGGCCACCAAGATCATGCTGGGCCATACCCTTGACCAGTTGGGGCTGACCACAGAGGTGATCCCCACCCACCTCTCCGTCAAGGAGGCCGTGCTGCCCTTCGATCGCTTCCCCGATGTGGACACCCTGCTGGGACCGGAGATGAAATCCACCGGCGAAGTGATGGGCATCGGCTCCGATTTTGGGCTGGCCTACGCCAAGGCTCAGCTGGGCGCCGGCCAGCGATTACCCCTCTCCGGCACCGTTTTCATCAGCGTGGGCGACGAGGACAAGGCCGCCATGCTGCCGGTGGCCAAACAATTTACCGACATGGGCTTCGACATCCTGGCCACCGACGGCACCTGGTCTCATCTGACCGCCAGCGGCATCCCGGCCGAACGGATCAACAAGGTCTCCCAGGGTCAGCCCCATGCCGCCGATGCCATTAAAAACGATCGCATTCAGCTGATCATCAACACCGGCACCGGTGACGCCCCGCGCCGGGACGGCTACACCATCCGGCGGGCGGCGCTCAAATTCAAGGTGCCCTATGCCACCACTGCCGCTGGCGCGCTGGCAGTATGCCGGGCCGTGGCCGCCTTGAGAGAGAAGTCCTTTGCCGTCAAACCCATTCAGGATTATCACGGGTAGCCGGCCATCCCAGCCGCTCCCGGTTCAACCTCCAGCCCCGTAAGGTCAATGATCATGAAATCTTCCCAAACCATCAGCCGTGAATGTGTTGACGAAGATAAACCCCGCGAAGCCTGTGGCCTGTTCGGCGCCTTCGACCATCCGGATGCCGCCAAATTGTGCTACTTCGGGCTCTATGCCCTTCAGCACCGCGGACAGGAGAGCGCCGGCATCGCCGTAGCCGATGATGGCGCCATTGACGAGTACAAGGGCATGGGGCTGGTGCCGGATGTCTTCGATATGGATATTCTGGATGGGCTCAGCGGAAAAACCGCCATCGGCCACGTGCGCTACTCCACCACCGGCAGTTCAATCGTGGCCAATGCACAGCCGCTGGTGGTGCGCCATCGCAAGCGGGCCTATGCCGTGGCCCACAACGGCAATCTGGTCAACGCCCACCATATCAAGGCTGAACTTGAAGACAGGGGCTCCATTTTCCAGACCACCATGGACAGTGAAGTTTTTCTGCACCTGTTCGTCCGCAATCTGCAACTGGGATTCGAAGAGGCCCTCAAGGCCTCGGTGGCCCAGATGAAGGGGGCCTTTTCCATGATCGTGCTCACCAGCCGGGGCGAGATGATCGGCATCAAGGATCCCCATGGCTTCCGCCCCCTGTGCCTGGGCAAGCTCAACGGGTCCTACGTGCTGGCCTCGGAAACCTGTGCCCTGGACCTGGTGCAGGCCGAATTCGTCCGCGAACTGGATCCGGGCGAGATCGTCATCATCAGCGACCAGGGGGTCAAAAGCATCCGTACCAATACGCCCAATCGACGCTCATTTTGCATTTTCGAGTTCATCTATTTCGCCCGGCCGGACAGCACCTTTTTCGGCCACAACGTCTATCTGACCCGCAAGGCCCACGGCCGTCGCCTGGCCCAGGAGTCGCCGGTGGACGCCGATCTGGTCATGCCCTTTCCGGACTCGGGCGTCTATGCGGCCTTGGGGTATTCGGAGGCGTCGGGGATTCCCTTCGAGACCGGCATGATCCGCAATCACTATGTGGGGCGCACCTTCATACAGCCCACCCAGAGCATGCGCGACTTCGGTGTTCGCGTCAAACTCAACCCCATCAAGGAGCTGCTCAAAGGCAAGGACATCATCATCATCGAAGACTCCATCATTCGCGGCACCACGGCCAAAACCAGGGTCAAGGCCCTGCGGGAATTGGGCGTCAAACGGGTTCACTTGCGGGTCAGCGGACCGGCCCATCGGTTTCCCTGCCATTACGGCATCGATTTTTCCACCAAGGGCGAATTGATCGCCGCCCGCATGAGCGTGGAGGAACTGGGCCGGCACCTGGGGCTGGACTCATTGAGCTACCTGAGCCTGGAGGGCCTACTTTCTTCCACCGGCATCGATCGTCCGGCCGACAATTTCTGCAAGGCCTGCTTCGACGGCTGCTATCCGGTCCAGTTCGATGTCAACCTGTCCAAACACTGCATGGAAATCAGATAATCGCAAACGGACTTGCCTTTCCTGCTCAGGCAAACTAAAATGCCATAACCAATCGGTTTCTGGTCATCACCTGCGCTCAGGGGGGAACATGATCGAGTCCAAGTATCTGAAGGAGAATATCGAGAATATCCAGCGGCTCATGTCGATCTCTGCACTGAAGCATTTCGAAACCCGCAATTTGGGCAAACTACTGCGCCTGAGCAAGATCCGGCAATACGAAGATGGCGAGGTCATCATCCAGGAAGGGGATATGGATCCCTGGCTCTACTTCCTGCTGTCCGGCAAGATCCGCGTCACCAAAGAGGGCGAGGAGATCGGGACCATCAGCAAAAAAGGCGAGATCTTCGGTGAAATGCGCATCATCGACGACCAGTCGCGCAGCGCCACCGTTCTGGCCAGCGGTAAAACCATCTGCCTGGCAGTGGATACCTCAGCCGGCAATCGGCTCTCCACCTCGGACCAGAAAGACGAACGACTGGACTTTTTGCTCCTGCTGTACCGCATCTTTGCCGAATACATGACCTACCGCCTGCGGCTGACCAACGAGGAGCTGATCCGATCGAAAAAAGAGGTCCGGCGCTTGGGCGGATCGGCGGACACCGAGGAGAACAAGGACGATGATGCCGATCTGGACAAACTGATGAAAACGATGTGATGCACAACACCGTCGCCTTCACCCGCCATTCGGCCAACATCTTTTTTCATATTCTCACCCGCTGCAACCTTCGCTGCCGCCACTGCTACATCAATCCCGACCAGCACGGCCGCGAGACCCTGGACCTGGATACCATCGATCGCTGGCTGACCCTCTTCGCCCGCCGGCATCCGGCCGCCAATCTGATCTTTTTGGGGGGCGAGCCGACCCTGCACCCGGATCTGGCCTCGGCCGTCAAACGCTCCCGGCAACTGGGATACGCGTCAGTGACCATCGACACCAACGGCTACCTGTTTCATGACATCCTGGATAAGGTAACCCCCGCAGAGGTCGATTTTTTCAGCTTCAGCCTGGACGGCCCCGATCCATCGATCAACGATCCGCTGCGCGGCGAGGGCAGCTTCGAGCAATGCACCCGGGGCATCGCGGCGGCCAGGCAGCGCGGTTTTGCCGTCAGTCTGATCTATACCGTCAGCCGGGCCAACATCGACCATCTGCACCGTATGCCGGCCCTGTTGGCCGATCTGGGGGTCGAGCGGTTTTTCATCCAGGTGATCGGCATCCGCGGCCGGTGGTCTGACGATGCGCAGCAGCAGGCGGAGCTGGCCCAAGTGGACCGGGAAACCTGGCTGGACGTGATCCCCCGGGTGGCCGAAACGGCCGCTGGCGAGGGGATCACGGTGACTTACCCCAAGGTCTTTTTGGATCCCGGGGAACCATTCGAATGCGCCGGCCTGGTGGCGGACAACTACTTCATTTTCCCCAACGGCAGGGTCTATCGGTGTCCCCTGTGCGAGGACTATGCGCTGCACAGCCTGGAGATCAAAGATGGCCAATTGAAGGACACCGCCAAGGTGAACGAAGCCGACCTGTTCCCCCTGCTCATTCCGGAAGGGTGTGTGATGAACCGCATTGTCCAACCGCGCAATCTGCCGCCGTGCGACAACGGCGAGCCGTCTTATAAGATTGCTTGTTGTCTGCTGAAAGAAGAACTCACCCCCTGATTGTTGGCGATTCCGTAAAACGCCCGATATCTGCGTTACGCGTCATCCCTCGTCACGTCGACGTACTTCATGTACGCCTTATTCCTCGGGTCTCGCAAGCCTTGATCTTGGGCATTTTACGAAACCGCCCGAATGGAGCAACACTGATTCGGGTTACCGATGGTTCGCAGTAGAGGGGACGACGGCTTCACCCTTAGTGCCTTGACTGCCATGACGCTGAAACTCTCCAGTCTACGCAATGCCAGAACAGCAAATGAATACCCAAGCTGATCGATTGTCGAGCTTGTCGCAGATTCAAGGCAGGTGTCGTCGCGCTATAGTGAACTATGCAAGGCGATACCTAACGCAGAAAATGTGATGAGGTCGGCAAACCCAATGGGGTTTCATTTTTCAAGAACAATAATCGGTGTTATCCAGTCGTTGCCATTATCAGACCACTCTCTTCGAGAAAAGTGAATCGCTTGTTTGGGCAATAATTGATTGTGATCTACACCACCGCCTGAATGTAAGACGTCTCCATACGCTTGCGTTGGCTTTTGAGCTGTTGAAGGGTTCGTGACAGGTGTTGTTTCTCAGCCGGTTGACGATCGAGGATACGGGACTGGGCCGGGCACAGGTACCAGGTGCAGATAAACGGTCGCTGCAGTCGTTGCAGACTACAGCCGTGAGGGCCCGCATAGCGGCAGCGGTCACCCTGCTCGCGCAACAGCTGCTGCGGGGGGGCGGCGATCTCGGCCAGGTGCAGGAAAAGCAGATCCTTGAAATCGAGCCACACCCAGGCCCGCCGGCAGCAAATATCACTACAGGAGGGACAGGTTTGGCGGCACAGGTCTTCCATGAGCGGAAAGAGGCGTTCCAGTCGATTTCGCAGTTGCCCGGCGTGGCGACGGCTATCGCTCAGGGCGGTCCGGTTGCGCGTTAAGGATGTGAAGAGGCTTGTATTGGCCTCCAGCCATGCGGCCATTGAATTCCATGGTACCGAGGAGAAAGGATCGCTCATGGGGAGGTGATAGCAGATCGAGAATCGCGTTTCAATCGTTGCACAACAGAAGTCGTATAAACATGGGGTTGGAGCCCCTACGTGAGGAACTGATTAAACCCGCAATCCTCAGGGAAGGTGTCTGCCTGCGCTCCTCATTCTTCGGATGAACCAGGAGGCAGGTGACTGCGTTTTTCAAATCCCCTCTTGGGAAAAGTTGGTTGGGTGTTGATTTCAACGCAATTAGGCGGCTCAACCAGTAAATGCAGCGGGCGCAGCATTAAGGCAATCATGATTTGGCTAACTCATGAAAATGGTTTAAAGGAAATAAAATAAACACAGTCGGCGACTATAATTTTATTCCAGAGGGCATGCAGTAAGTTTTGACTAATCCATAAAAAAGGTAATGACGAAAATGACAGGCACCTTGCCATCCCCCATAAATATTAGAGAAGACGCAGAATTAGCATTTGGTAAAAGGATGTCATGGGCTTACTTGATTTGTTGCGAAATTAGAAATTCATAAGGGGGACGTTTATTCAATGTCTTCTTGAATCATGATCCTGTATTTGGAAAAAGTGAAATTCGATTTTTTGTAGGCCCTTATGGCTGCATGATTATTCTCATGTACATAAAGCCGTAATTCCAAGCCAGCTTGTTCTTTCATCTCTAATCTTATCGCATCCAACAATAAATCCATATGCCCTTTTCCGCGATAGTCCGGTTTAATGTACATGCATTGAATCCACCAATAATATCCAGCATTCCAATCACTCCACTCTTTCAGAGCGGATGCGCTGCCGACCGTTTCATTGTGCTGATTAATCAGCACCCAATACATGGCAATTGAATGTTCCTCAAGTGCCGTTTTGATGCCATTCCTTAACGTTTCAATATCCTTTTCGTCTCCTTCAGCTTCTCGTGCTTCTGCTGTGGTGAATTCTATAAGTTTGTCTAAATCATTTAGTTCAGCTCTTCTTACCCTCAAGCTCACCTCCGATAAAAACAAAACTGATTTTCTGGCAATATAGACACCATAGCTGTAATGAGCTTCGTATTTCTCATACAGAGTGATTTCTTTTTTTTGGGGCATTCACAACTGCCTGTGCTTTTTCACTGTTACCGTTCCGCTTTAAAAACGCTTCAAAACCGTCCTCGCATAGGTCGATAACAATTATCCAATCAGCAATGCTCCAGTATGACAAAGTTGGCAACCGGAGAGTATCCGATTTTTTCCAGAATATCTATCTTTGAGGATGCCATACTGGCTTCTGGATATTCTTGTTTTCAATATTCCTGAAGTCCGGACGAACGGTCAGCCGTTAGCCGGGTAATCCCCGATATGACCATTATTCCGCCCGTTTTGAGAAAATGCTTCCACTCCTTTACGCCCTTTTCAAAACCGACATTATATATCGCTCACTCAGACTAAATAACGTCGTATTCCTCATCGCTAAAAGGTAGATTGTCCATCGGACAGCATTGGGTCGTTACTTTATCGGAAAGCCCCATACGTTCTGCCTATCCTTCAAGCACGTCGAGAAAGTCTTGAAGGAAGTCCACTGCCGTAATTCGAGCGTTCAACGAGCGGGCCAGCAAAAGGGTTGACGGCCTCGTGCCGCAACCGATGTCGGCACTTTTTAATGGTGCAGCTTGGTCTATCGTTGCCAAGCTGGGCGCCTTTTCGGACTTGGCATCACCACCTGGACCCTGCCTGCATATTTATGAGGGTCTGTCAAAAGTTGAAAATCGTCCAATGCAATTTCCTAATCTGATTGATGCAATAACAGTGCTTCTATGGTTTCCTTTATATCCTTGCTGCCTAATCGCCAATGGCCCGATGGTGCACATATTTGATGGACCCGTAAAAAGTCGAAAAGCAGATGGTTTCGTAAAAAGTGCCGAGATCAAGGCTTGCGAGTCCCGAGGAATGAGGCGTACTCGCGGGTACTCCGCAATGACGAGGGATGACGCGTAACGCAGATATCGGACTTTTTACGAAACCATCACATATTAACAAAGGTCACTCGGTTATGGATTTGCAGAACATAATAGATTGGAAAGGGGATACAAGGTGTTGAGTAAGGGCAAGGCGATTGTTCAAATGTTATAAATTGAAAGTTCTTTGGAGCGGCGAGCTCAAACATAAGGTGGATTAGATCCCCAACGAGAATTGATATAAAAATCGTCCGCCCCTGCGGGTATGTTTTGGTTACCCCACGAAAAACAGCATGGCTGAAATGCCATGTTTCTTGCCAAACTAGAAAATTAAAAATAATAGCAATATTTTTAAGGTGCGTAATGGAAAGCTGAAGTGCCAGCCAAACAGAATGGACCACACTCATGGCCCACCCTGAATGACAAAATAGCAGTTGGCTAAGGAAGGTTCTTGCTTGGTTTGAACGTTACTACACTTCGCCCTTTTATTTTCATCTTCTCACCCGTCTGGGGATTCCGTCCCATCCGAGTTTTCCGATAAACGTTTCGAAAAGTCCCAAAACCCACAAGGGTGACCTTGCTATTTCTTTTTTTAAGTCCTTTCTTGATTCCATCGAGAGCAGAATCAAATGCCGCTTTTGCAGTGATTTTCGGAATGTCGGCATCCTTGGCAATTTTTTCGATAAGTTCAGCTTTAGTCATGGGGCCTCCTCGATCTTGGTTAAGTTGATGGTTATCAGATGTCCTATGGCTGGAAGCATAGGTGTTTAATGGATGGCAGCCAGATTATCGATTTCAGTGATCCACCCTTTCCTTCAATTCCTTTCCCGGTTTAAAAAATGGAAGCTTTTTTGGAGCAATTTTTACCTGCTCGCCAGTCTTTGGATTGCGTCCAGTGTATCCATCGTATTCCTTTACGAAGAACGAACACAATCCACGGATCTCCACGCGTCCTCCCTTGGCAAGCTCATCGGCCATTTCATTGAAAAAGATGTTTAAAACGGCAGCAGCTTCAGATTTGGATAATCCAGTGGCGTCTTTTAGAGTCTGGATCAGTTCGAGCTTGTTCATGCGTCAGGCGCTCCTGATTATCTTACTCTTGGGAATGGTAGGGAAGAGATTTTGTGAAGAATAAACTGAGACGAATAAATCTGTCAATGATTAAAATGATTTATCCATTATTATGCGGAAATTGCGTTCTTTATGGGGCACAGATTCATTGAAGCTGTTTTAGGCGATGACATCTGTTATGTAGTGCCGACGAAAATACGAAAGGAATAAAATTGCCTTAAAACAAAGTTTTAGGGGGAAAAAGGTGTTTGCGCAGCTAGAAAGAGGACCTATTGAAATATTTTTTTTAATTTTATTGTATGTAGGTTTGGTGCGACCCAAGATCCCATAGCATTTCGGCGCCCAAGGCGAAATCGGATTGCCCTTTCTTTTTTCCACTCCTTGTCCGTGCAAGAAAAACTAATACTAAAATAGTCAGATCACCGTAACCGCTATGTTTGCGGGGGAACTGTCATAATTGCCCGCTGCATCATATGCTAAAGCCGCGAAACCGAAGACTCCTGTATGCCCTGTGGCATCCCAGGTCCAGACCCAATGGCCGTTTGCATCTAAAAGCGCCTGGTTATCGGTGCCTATGGTTGTGAATGCCTGGCCTGTATGATCCCAGTATTCGTTGGCCTCGTTTCTTAAGACGATGCGCACCTCGACAACGGAGAAGTTATCCGAGGCCTCTCCCTCGAAGATTATCGGGCCCTGCGGGTGCGTGCTTCCATCGGCCGGCAGTACAATCGTTGTGTCCGGAATGGTGGTGTCATCTTCGACCGTTAGGCCGAAAAAATTGAGTGTGGCAGTATCCCCGCTGGGCGACTCAAATCTTCTGGGATTAACGGGTGTGAAGCTAGCGCGATAGCGGCCGGAGCCGCCTGCGAGCACTGCTGCAAACGCATCGAAGTTAAACCGCCACATCGATCGCCAGCGCATGTTATTTTGCACAAACGCCTCGATACGCGATCCTTTCCCCCAGACCTTGTAATCGGCATCCCACCAGAGCCCCGTGTCGAGATCTTCAACTTTAACCGTGACGCGAACCCATCCGTGATTGCGACTGAGAACGCTACCGCGAAACTCGATCATGCTGCGCGTGTCGTGGACGCCATCCGATGGTTCGATCACCTCCAAGCTCGGTGAGCCAAAATCGCTGTAGAAATGGACCGTTTGTTGCGAAATGTTGGCGGCATCATCCCATGCGAAAACCTTCAGTAGATAGTATCCTGAGCCAAAGGGGCCGCCAAGGAAATTAAAATACCACCGGCCATTGACCACGTCTGCATTCCAATATCGGACCGCCGCCCGCCACCTTCCCGCCGGATCCCACCAGGCGCCGGTATCTTTGTCCTGCACGGCCAGTTTCACACCGAGTAGGTGTCCTCCCGGATCGTCGACCGTGCCACGGAGCGTCGCTGCCGGCACATCGACGAGGCCACCGGCTTTAGGTGTTTCGATCACAATGAGCGGGGCCTGGCTGTCGATGCTGAACCGGGCAAAGTCCCTGACCGTCTTGGTCTTGAACAACATTTTCATACTAATTTTGACCTCCATCCGAAACAGACCGTCGGGAAATTTTGACAGATCGAGCTGAACACTGTTGGGTACCGCCGTAGTCCACTCGCCCTGACCAATCAAACCGGGCAGTGAAGTGCCCCACACCCCTAACGGCATACCGGTCTCCGGGTCCGGTTGGCCCCCACAGCCCCAAAAGCGCGAATCAGATCTGAACTCCCCTGTTGGCGGATTCCAAAACTCGCCCGTCTCGAGGTTCTCTATGCGCCACCCCATTTCCTTGATTTCGGGGATCTCATAACCCACTGGGGATATTGTTACGGTAACAGTACCAGTGAACCGTGTTGATTCGCGGGGTTGCAGAACCGCTTCGGACGAGGGGGTGACGATATTGATTGAAACTTGCATGATGACTGACCTCGATTCTAAAGCATGTAGAGCAGTGGTTGCTCTATATTTTTGGTAGATAATGCCGTCATAGAAGGATAAAATTTGCTTTTGCGGTCCTGAGTAGGCCAAGGTAACGTATGTGTGTCAATAACTAGTGCCCATCTTTAGATGGCCAGTTTGCCCGACATCGGCGTTGTGCTCAACCTGTTTTATTAGACCAGGGTTATCCTCGGAATATCAACCATACGCCTGCGGTAAAATTTTCTCACGCCTTGATCTCGACCAAATTTCTCTATTTTTTGATCAGCACCAACTATATCAGTATAATATATTGAAGATCATCGAGTTCACTGGATAATCCTTGTTAGCCCATAAAAATCTACCCTTGAAATCAACAGCCGGCTTCGCCGCTTAGTTTCAAAATGGCCAACTTTGAAAGTAGCGGTGCTGGCGACGTAAATTTAAAAAGCTATAAGATGATAATGATTACAAACCGAAAAATAACTACGATATTGTTGTTGGCAATCCTGGATAGAGGCTGCTTCAAAATTGTAGATCATGTTTAAGGGCAAGGCGCGGGCCAACGAAAAAGCGCAGCATATTCAATTATATGTACGCAGGGCAGTGGGGCAGGGGCCCCACTACCCTGCCTTGAAGCGGCTAGCAACACAGCCATTGAGCATTAGATGCAATTTTGAAACAGTCTCTACTCCCTTAGCTGCGGAAATACTCGTTCTGTTACTCAGCTGGAACAACTTTCGGTACAGGGTTTTACCCTATCCATGATTCCTAAAGAAGCTATTGAAACCCTGCTTTCAGCTGGCTTTGAAGCGGGTGATTTGCGTACCTATGTAGATTGTGACAGTGATGGGGTAGAATTTGTACACGGCCACTATGGAAGCCCTGAGCGGCCTGTTCACTAATATATGCGGTGGATTCATTTTAATCGAAGTAGAAAGCATGGAAATAGCCGTTGAGTTGGCTATGAATGATCTATTTGTTGTTGCGGAATGAATTGGAGATAAATGGGTAAAAAAATGGATTCGAGAAGCATAAAAAAAGTAAACCGAGATTTTATCAAAAGCTTTGCCGTTACCATGCCATCAATGGGGTGGTACTTTGCATCGGCAATACTCTAAGGCGTAGCGAATTACGAAAACAAAACACATTCCAAACCACCACTTTAGTTGAGTGATTTGATACTTCGCCATGCTTTGAGCGATATCTGTTTCCGATCGGTTTTAGGGAATAATTGTGACGTCCTCGATCATCTTAATCGGATCGTATCGCTGCTCTGCATCGTTCTTTGATGCGTAAAAATAGGAATGTCGCCACCTCAGCCGCACTTGCCGTGAGTCAGCGAAAGCCGAATCCAAT
>JAAUYD010029345.1_pt1 | contig 16150 bp, 19 predicted proteins | sample 7278101 | NCBI WGS metagenome assembly JAAUYD01 (sample SAMN14350128, study PRJNA611818) | marine sediment metagenome | isolation source: surface marine sediment (0.6m) | place: French Polynesia: Moorea | collected 2018-08 | reverse complement strand
ACCTGGCACTTCATCGGCCACCTGCAGAGCAATAAAACACGCGTGGTCGCGGAAAACTTTGACTGGGTGCACACAATCGACAAACTGAAGACCGCGAGGCGCCTTTCTGACCAGCGTCCGGCGGGTCTGCAACCCCTTAATGTGTGCGTCCAGGTCAACGTCGACGACGAGGCGCAGAAGTCGGGCGCGGCGCAAGCCGAGGTTCTCGATCTGGCAAGCGCCTGCGCGGCGCTTCCGAACCTCAGGTTTCGCGGGCTCATGTGCCTCCCCGCGATCCGCGAAGGCTTCGAGGCTCAGCGCGAACCGTTCGCAACGCTGCGCAAGCTCGCCAGCGACCTTCGTGACCGCGGCATCGATTCGGATACCCTGTCGATGGGAATGACGGCAGACTATCGGGCGGCCATATTCGAGGGCGCGACGATCGTCCGGATTGGCACAGCACTGTTTGGCAGGCGACCCGGCTAACGGGCAGGTAAAGGCAACTTATGGACTACGGAAAAGTCGCCTACGTTGGCGGCGGCAACATGGCGAGGGCCCTCGCGGGCGGCATGCTCGCAGCTGGCTACGAGACAACCCATTTGTGGATTTCGGAACCGCTCGAAGCGCAGCGCGACAGTCTGGCGCAGGAACTACCGAATGCGATCGTCGTTGAGAGCAACGAAGAGGCCGTGCGTGACGCCGAGTGCATCGTGCTGGCAGTCAAGCCGCAGATTCTCAGTGACGTTTGCAAACCGCTGGCATCGCTCGTTCAGCAGACGCGCCCGCTCGTGATATCAATTGCCGCCGGCGTGCGCGCAGGCGACATCGAAGCCTGGCTCGGCGGCAACCTGCCTGTCGTGCGGGTTATGCCCAACCAGCCAGCACTGCTGCGGCTCGGCATCTCCGGCCTCTACGCGAACGATCACACAAGCGAGCACCAGCTTCGTGCAGCAACCAACATCATTTCGACAACCGGCCCGGTCGTGCCGGTAGAGAGCGAGGACGACATTGACACGGTAACGGCTGTTTCCGGTACCGGGCCCGCGTATTTCTACCTGCTGACCGACATGCTGGTTAAGGTCGCGGTGGAACTCGGGCTGGACTATGACGACGCGCTGAACCTGGTTCTGGAAACTGCGCGCGGCGCCGGCGAGATGATCGAGCAGTCCGGCGAAACAATGGACTCGCTGATCGCGCGCGTGCGCTCGCCGGGCGGCACGACGGCAGCCGCGTTCGACTATCTCGATGGCACCGACTTCCGTGCTATCTTCAGCGCCGCTGTTGTCGCGGCCCGGGATCGCGCTGTCGATCTCGCCGACGCGGCTCACGAATCAGGAAAGGACGCGTAAATGCCCTCGAGCTTTATCCAGGCCATCGTATTCATCATCAACACGCTGACCCAGCTGTACCTGTTCGTGCTGCTGTTGCGCCTGCTGCTGCCCTACCTTGGTGCAGACTTTCGCAACCCGATTGCGCAAGCCATTCTAAAACTGACCTCGCCACTGGTGATTCCGTTGCGACGCCTGATTCCGCCAATCGGACGTATCGACACCGCAACTATCGTCGTTGCGTTCGCGATTCAGTACCTGCTGATATTCGTTCTGCTGCTGATCCTCGGAAGCAGCGCGACAATCGCAGCGATTGCGGTGACCTCCGCGGTCAATCTCGTACTTCTGACCGTAAGACTGTTTATCTTTGCGATCTTCATTCGCGTCATTCTGAGCTGGATTGCGCCACAGGGACACAACCCGGCGCTCGCCATAATCTACACGCTCACCGACCGCGTGCTGCGTCCGTTCCAGCGCGTAATTCCGCCAATGGGCGGTCTCGACCTGTCGCCGCTGTTCGCGATCATCCTGCTGATGGCTTTGACGATTATCATCGCCGGCCTCAAGCCAATTGGCCTCTGATTACCCGCTGGAGATTCGCTAACTCCCTGAATGTGGTCGGGAATTTCTTCTGCTGCCCCGAATGGTTTATAGTGAAGAAAAGAGAGGGGTGGTCATATGGCTCTGGCACGGTTTCTGATTTCTTTGTCGCTCGCCGTCGTACTGGCAGGGTGTGGTGGGCCAGGCGATAACGCCACGGTCCCGGAAGCGCAGCCCGCCGGCGCAACGTCAGCCGACATTGGTGACTACGTCGTGCACTTCAGTGCGCAATCGACCAAGCAATTGCCGCCCGATATTGCCCGCGCTTACAACATTGTTCGCAGCGCGAACCGGGCGATGCTGAATGTTTCTGTCATTCGCGAATCGCATAATGCATCTGTTGCCGCAACCGTTACGGTGAAGACAGTGAACCTGACCGGACAACTGAAGAACATCACGATGCGCAAGATCGAGGAGCCCGGAGAAATGGCTGCGATCTACTACATCGGTGAGACTGCAGTCGCAAATCGCGAAACACTGATCTTCGATATTTCCGTTCAGCCGGAAGGTTCCACGACGACCTCGGAAGTTCGGTTCAAGCGTCAATTCTTTACCGACGACTGACACGTCAGTCCGGAAAGTCTGAGACTTGAAACGGGCACATGGATGCCCGTTTTTTGTGCACCGCGGATACCGCAAAAATACCTAGAAAAAAAGGCCTTTTTCCGGTTACGCAGTGTGTAAAAAAGTGGTATCGTCGCTGCGCTTTCACAGCGGGCGTTAGCCCGTTTCGTTATTTTTCAGGAGTTAGTTTTTCATGGCAGCGAACACCAAGAAGCCACCTACCAAGTCCGAAATCTACGCAAAGATCGTTGATGACACCGGTCTCACGCGCAAGGACGTTGCAGCCGTTTTCGAATCATTGAACGGCCAGATCAAGAAGAACCTGGGCGGTCGTGGCGCCCCGGGCATGTTCTCCATTCCGGGCCTGCTCAAGATGCGCGTCGTGAAGAAGCCGGCGCGCAAGGCACGCAAAGGTGTACCCAACCCATTCAGGCCGGGTGAGCTGATGGATGTTGCCGCCAAGCCGGCGAGCAAGGTCGTCAAGGTGACCGCGCTTAAGGGCCTCAAAGATATGGTGTAAGCGCCACGCGCATACGCTGGAAAGAGCCGGGCATTGCCCGGCTTTTTTTGTACATGGATGTACTTATGCCGCGACCTGCAGGGACGTACGAGAGCGGCGTTACGCGTCCGCGATGAACTCCATGATTGCCTCACGCAATTCAGTGAGTCGTCCGTGGAAGAAATGTTCGCCGCCCGCCATCACGAGCAACTCCGGACCCGGCTCGAGACTGTCGAACCACGCCACGGTTTCATCGATATCAACAAGCTCGTCTTCGTCGCCCTGGACAACGAGCCACGGACATTCGGGCTGGGTCTGCAGGTCCGCGGCAAAGCGGCTAATCGCCGGCGCGACGCTGACCAGTCCATCGACGTGTTCGGCGGCAGCGGCCTTTACGGCGATCGCTGCGCCGAATGAAAAACCGGCCAGCCAGATCGGCAGGTCCGGATGGCGATCGCTGAGCCAGTGCAGGGCCTCGAGCGCGTCGTCGAGTTCGCCAATGCCATCGTCGAAAGTACCTTCGCTGTTCTCCGTGCCCCGGAAATTGAATCTCAGCACCTCGAAGCCAGAGCGAACGAACGCGCGCGCCAGTGTGTGCGCGACCTTGTTGTGCATCGTGCCACCATGCTGTGGATGCGGATGACATACGACGGCACAGCCCTCGATCGCACCCTGCCCCGGTCGATCGATGATCGCCTCGAGCCGTCCGGTCGGTCCGTCGATGAACAGGTTTTCCTGTACGGGGTGTTTTGACATGCAGGTGTCCGGGCTGGTCAGGCTCGTGATTATTACTGTAAAATTATGACCTTATGTGACGCTTGGAACAACGCATGCCCGAACTGACCGCCACCCACATCGCCCTGCTGGTCGTTACGACGGTGATTGGCGCGATTCTCGGCTGGGTCATGCGCGGCAAGCGAGCAGATCAGGAAAAGGTGGCCATCAGCGCAAGCTGGCAGGAACAGCTCGACGCCAAGAGCAAGGAGCACGACCGCCTTACCGAGCAGAACAAGGGCCTTATGGAGCAGGTCAGCCAGTTCCAGGCCTCCACCAACGACGCGAAAAACCGTGCTAGGGAATTGTCATCAGCCGTCCAGGAAGCGTTTGGGCGACGCGACGAGCTGCAGCGCGAGATCAAGGACATCCGCGGCAACCTCGAGACCGTTCTAACTGAGCGCGACCAGCTGCAATCCGACATGGCAGCCCAGGGCGTCGACGCGGATACGCTGCAAGAGAAAGAGGATCGCATTGCGCGCCTCAGCAAGGAGCTCGAGAACTGGCAGAATCGATTGCCCCCGCTTATCGAACGATTCCGCGAACGCAATGCGGATGCCGAAAACCTGGAGAAAGAGCTTGAAGAGGCACGCGAGCGCATCCGCGAGCTCGAGGAATCCAGAGACCACGACGAGGTCGACGAGCATGAACATACGCGCATCGAACCGGTTACCGATCCCGAGGAATTGACCGACGGGCTCGACGCATCGAACGACCCTGCTGACGATTTCGAGGAAGAAGAGAAAGCCGAAGAGCCGGATGCGGACGGCGGCGATACCTCAATTGCAGAGGCCTTCAACGAGGCCTTCAGCGAGAGGCTCACCGAACCCGGGGACGACGCGCGCGACGACCTGAAACAGATCAAGGGCGTTGGCCCGGCTATCGAGAAAACGCTCAACGAACTCGGTATTTTCAGCTTCCAGCAGATTGCCGACATGAGCGAATACGACATCGATCGCGTCGCGCAGCGCCTGAAAGGATTTCGCAGCCGTATTTACCGCGAAGACTGGATCGGGCAAGCCCGCGAATTGCGCGACCAGGCCGTTCGCGCCTGAGTCTTGGCGACTTCAGTTCGCATGACGGTCGCGGCTGTGCTGCTTATCGGCGGCATCGTCTGGTCGATACCCATGCAGACGGGGCAGTACGGACCAGCCCCGGCAAGTCCTCGCTATGCGGCCAATGCCCCGGCGACGTTCTCGATCGCGGTTACACGCGCCGCGCTCATCGTGACCGGACATACAACGTCTTTGGCACACGAGCGACAATTGCGTGCGGCCGCTGCGCGGCACTTCCCGGATCGAGTCCTTGTCGACAACTTCCTTCCGCTGGGGCTTGCGCCCGACTGGTGGCCCGGCGCCACGTCAGCACTTCTTGAGACACTTGCTGGCGTGGATGCGCCGCGCGCCTCGCTGACCGAGGACACGCTCGAGGTCCGAGGTATCGCCGCGGATCAGGCGCAGGTAGAAACGCGTTTTCGCGCAGTGCGCGACGCTCTCCCGGACCGTACGAGACTCGACGTCCAGCTGACCAGTGTGGATTCGGACACATCAGTTGCCAAGCTGTGCCAGCGGGAGCTGAGGGCGCAACAATTTGCGCCGGTCTATTTCGATGAGTCCGGTACGCGGATGCGCGCCTCTGCAGTCCCCGTGCTTGAGCAGGTTGCTGCATTCGCCGATGCATGCCGGAACACGACGATCGGGATAACGGGCCACACCGATTCGAGTGGCGACGAGCGATACAACCAGGCACTTAGCCTGTCCCGCGCCCAGTTCGTTGCCGACTGGTTGCAGAAACGCGGTATTGAGCCAGGCCGCCTGGACGTGGCGGGTGCCGGCTCTTTGCTCCCGGTCGCCGACAATGCGACGCGATACGGACGCAGCCTCAACCGGCGAATCGATATCGAGTTTTCGGTGACGTCGTCGGAGTAATTACTCGGGCGTGGTGAGATTGACCAGTTCGATCTCGAACAGAAGCGTCGCGTTCGGCGGAACATCTCCCTTGCCGGCAGCGCCGTAAGCAAGTTCAGGCGCGATCTTGAGCTTGCGTAGTTCACCGATCCTCATGCACGTGACACCGCGATCCCAGCCTTCGATCACCTGCCCGGAATCGATCTGGAACTTGAATGTCTCGATGTCGCCTGACGACCAGATCTCCTTGCCCTTGCTGTCCTCGGCATTGGGATCATGCAGCCACAGCGTGGCGAACGTGTCGGCGTAGTCCTTGCTGACCGCTACGCGACCATAGCCCTTCTTGAGTATGGTCGCGGTCAGCCCCTCCTGTATCTGCACCACGCCATTATCATCCGGCGTCGGGCATGGGGTCGCGGCGACATCGTCATCCGCGGCCGTATCGCTCTTGCCGCAGCCGGCAGCGAACAACGCAAGTCCAAGCAGTGCGATCAGAGTTCGTGTCATTTGGTGTCCTCGAAGTCCAGGGATGCGGAGTTAATGCAGTATCGCAGACCCGTGGGTTGCGGACCATCTTCGAAGACGTGACCGAGGTGTGCGTCGCAATTGGCGCAAACAACTTCGTCGCGGATCATCCCATGAGACATATCGCGCTTGGTGCGCACCGCCTCGCCCGCCAGCGGCAGCCAGAAGCTGGGCCAGCCAGAGCCCGAATCATACTTGTGCTCCGAGCTAAACAACTCGGCGTCGCAACAGACGCATCGATAGGTCCCGTCGGCCTTGTGATTGACGTACTTGCCCGTGAAGGGTCGCTCCGTCGCGGAACACTGCGTGACCTGGTATTGCTCTTCGGTCAGCTTGTCACGCAGCGAATTATCGTCAGGCTTGTTCATTGTCGTTCCCCAGGTCGAGCAGTAATTTGTTCATCCGGTGTACGTACGCAGCGGGATTATCGAGCTGCGATCCCTCCGCAAGGAGTGCATGGTCCAACACAATGTTGGACAGCTCATCGAAGCGCTCATCATCTGTCTCGCCCGACAGTCTCGTAACCAGCGGGTGATCCACATTGATCTCGAGAATCGGCCTGGTTTCCGGAATCTCCTGGCCGCTGGCCTCGAGCATGCGTCGAATCTGCGGATTCAAGTCGTCGTCGCCCGCGACGACGCAGGCCGGCGAATCGACGAGGCGGCGACTCACGTTGACGGCCTCGACCCGGTCGCGCAACACGCCCTTGATCTTCTTCAACAGCGGCTTGTGTTCGTCATTCATGGCATCCTGGCTAACGGTGCCGTCACCGTCCGGCAGGTCCAGCTCGGACCGGCCGATGTCCACGAGTTGCTTGCCGTCGAATTCTGCGAGCCCGTCGACGAGCCATGGGTCAATACGATCCGTCAGCAACAGCACCTCGAGATCACGCTTCTTCAGCTGTTCGAGATGCGGACTGGCAATCGCCGTCGCGTAGTTGTCGGCAACGATGTAGTAGATCTTGTCCTGGCCGTCCTGCATGCGACCCACGTAGTCGTCGAGCGATTGATCCTGCGATTCGTTGTCTGTATGCGTTGACGAGAATCGCAGCAGCTTCGCGAGCTTGTCTCGGTTGGCGAAGTCCTCGACGACGCCCTCTTTCAGGACCTGCCCGAACTCGCTCCAAAAGGCGCCGTAGTCTTCACCGCCCGCGAGCTTGCCAAGCATGTCGAGCACGCGCTTCGTCAGCGCGCTGCGCATGGCGGTGAGGTCCGGATTCTGCTGCAGTAGCTCGCGCGAAACATTGAGCGGCAGGTCGGATGAATCGACGACACCCTTGACGAATCGCAGGTAGAGCGGCAGGAACTGCTCTGCATCGTCCATGATAAAGACGCGCTGCACGTACAGTTTCAGGCCGCGCGGTGCGTCGCGGTTCCAGAGGTCGAAGGGCGCCGCCTTTGGAATGTAGAGAAGGCTCGTGTACTCACGCTTTCCTTCAACCCGATTGTGGCTCCAGCTCAGCGGATCGGTGAAGTCATGGGTCAGGTACTTGTAGAACTCCTTGTACTCGTCATCGCTGACTTCGCTGCGCGAACGCGTCCAAAGCGCTGTTGCCGAGTTGACGACCGTGTCTTCCTCCTCACCATCGGTTTGAAGTGTCACCGGGAAGCCGATGTGATCGGAGTATTTGCGAATCAATGCCTCGACGCGCAACGGCTCGGCGAACTCGGACTCGTCGTCGCGCAGGTGCAGCGTCACCCGCGTCCCGCGCTCTGCACGTTCGATCGTCTCGATCGTGAACTCGCCCTGGCCGTCCGACTCCCAGCGAACGCCCTGGTCGGTGCCAGCCCGCAGCGTTTCGACGGTCACCTTGTCGGCAACGATGAAAGCGGAATAGAAACCGACACCAAACTGTCCGATGAGCTGGGCATCGTGTTGCTGATCCCCTGTCATCTGCTCGAGGAACTCCGCGGTACCGGAACGGGCAATCGTGCCCAGGTTGTCGACGAGCTCGTCGCGCGACATGCCGATGCCGTTATCGATCACCGAGAGCAGACGCTTTTCCTTGTCCAGCTCAATGCGAATCGCGAGCGCGTCCTCGCCAAGCAGCGCGGGATCGGCGAGCGCCTCGAAGCGCAGCTTGTCGGCTGCGTCAGACGCGTTCGAGATCAGCTCTCGCAGGAAGATTTCCTTGTTGCTGTAAAGGGAATGAATCATCAGCTTGAGGAGCTGACGAACCTCGGTCTGGAAACCGAGAGTCTCTTTCTTGTCGGCCACGCCGAATTCCTCCTGACCAAAGTCAGACACCATAGGGTCTGGGAGGACGAATTCAAGCCCGGGCAGCGCGTGCCGGGCCGATCAGGATCAGGCTGCGGGCGTCCAGGCCGCGCCGGGGACGGTCACGGAGCGGTACAGGAGAATGACAAACAGAACCGTACCCGTCGCAAGAGCCACAGGCGGGTGAATCAGCGCCAGGACGACGCCGCCGGAGGCTCCGGCCAGCAGCACTGTCAGCGAGAACAGGCCAATCACGGCCCGACGCAGACTCTCCCACAGCAGCCCCAGCGCACCGTAGAGGTCATCGAGGTCGTCGAGGTACTGCAGGAAGCATTCCATTCGCGCGCTACCGTACGATCGTCAGCAGCGGTCCGGCACTTTCGTGATCAGCGGTCGCGGTGTCCGCTTCGTGCAGGGCTGCGTTGTTCGATTCTTTGGCGTAGGAAATCGCGCGGTGAAAGAGCTCCCAACGCTGGCGTGCCGACTCGTTCTTCAGCGTGTCGACTGGAAAGTCCGTTTTCTTCACGTCGTTTGACATACTCTGAAAGTGTTTCTCGTGTACCTTGGATTCGACTATAGGACTGCCTTGCTGATCGGGCTGTGAACCGCCTCACAGCTTCTTTCACAAAACCGCAAAGAGAGCTGGAAATGCTCAGAAACAAGACGCAGTTCCGGCTTTTTCGGCGACCCAATTCACAAAGGCCGTACGCACGGTTACAGCGCAGTAGCCAGACGAGAAACGCCGGCAATAGCCGGCGTTTCAAATCAGTGCAAGACGATATCAGTCTTTATCGTCGAGGGCTTCCTTCGCCCAGTTGCGTCGGACCTGGTCGGTCCAGTCGCGATAGCCCTTCCACGAATACAGCGACGGGTCTATGCCCGAACGCCGACCACGAGGTGTCGGTGCTTTTGAAATCCAGCGACGGTATTGCTGCCAGCCGTCCGCGTCATTGGCCGCGGGTTCGTTGCGCGTAACAGTCGCGTCTTCTGCGTTGGAATCCTGCTCGGCATCCGTACCGTAGCGCTCTTCCCATCTCATCTGCTTGCTGTCAGGCATGCGTTTGCTCGGTCAGTCCTTTGAGCAAATGTTAAGTCGCATGCGGGCCGAATCACAGGAACTGCATCACAATGCAGAATGCCTGTTTTTCGTTAAAAAACAATTATTTAAGTGTCGTTTTTACTTAATCACGTAGCACGGGTCGTAGTCACCGCGTGAAATCTTCATGCGATGCTGCGCCACGAAGTCGCCAAGCAGTTCGTCGAGTAAACCCATGATTCGGCGCGATCCGCGGATCTCGAACGGCCCTTCGCGCTCGATCGTTGCGGCCGTATCTTCGCGGACATTGCCCGACACGATCCCCGAAAACGCGCGCCGCAGGTTCGCGGCAAGTTCATGTGTCGGCAGATCCTCGGCAATGTCGAGATTCTGCATGGCCGAGTGCGTCGCGACGAAAGGACGCTGAAAGTCGTCGTCGACTTTCAAGCGCCAGTTGAAATAGTAGGCGTCCCCGTGCTCATTGCGGAAGTCCAATACCTTGCCAAGGTTCTTTTTCATCAGTTGCGACACACGACGCGGATCGTCAATGACGATTTCGTAGCGACGTTGCGCTTCCGCTCCAAGCGTAGCGCCGACAAATTCGTCGATCTTGCGAAAATACGACTCTGCGGAGGCCGGTCCGGTCATGATCAGAGGGAATGGCACATCAGCGTTTTCCGGATGCAGGAGTACGCCGAGCAAATAGAGGATTTCTTCTGCCGTGCCGACCCCTCCCGGGAAGACGATGATGCCGTGACCGACACGCACGAAGGCTTCGAGTCGCTTTTCCATGTCCGGCATGATCACGAGAGAGTTGACGATCGGGTTTGGCGACTCCGCGGCAATAATCCCGGGCTCCGTGATACCCACGTACCGACCGGCGTTGATCCGCTGCTTGGCATGACCGATCGTCGCACCTTTCATCGGGCCCTTCATCGCTCCGGGACCGCAGCCTGTGCAGACATTGAGCCCCCGTAATCCGAGCTCATAGCCCACCTGCTTGGAGTAATCGTACTCCTCGCGACTGATCGCGTGGCCGCCCCAGCAGACGACAAGATTGACCCGCGCTGGAAGCGTCAGGAGTCGCGCATTCCGCACGATGTGGAATACCGCGTTGGTGATGCCATCTGATGTGTCGAGGTCGAAACGACCGCTGTCAACGACCTCGTTGCGTGTAAACACGATGTCGCGCAGCACCGCGGATAGCAGCTCGCGCGTGCCGCGGATCATCTTGCCGTCGACGAATGCTTCTGCGGGCGCATTCCGCAGCGTTACCTTGAGACCGCGGTCCTGGCGCAGGAACCCGATCTCGAAATCCCGGTAGGTCTCGAGCAGGACGCGCGCATCGTCAGTGTTGCTGTCCGAGTTGAGCACTGCGAGCATGCAGCGGCGCAGCAGCGGGTACAAGCCACCGGTACCGCTCGACTGCAGCTGATCGACTTCAAATTGGGACAGTATCTCGAGGCTGCCCTCCGGCCAGACCTCGGCATCGACGAACTGATCGGACATCACGGACGGATTTCGATTGGCGTGTTGTCGCCCGTCATGAGCCAGATATCGATCATGTCGGAATTGGACACGGCGATGCAGCCGTTGGTCCAGTCCTGAGTGCGGTAGTAGGTCTCTGAGTATCGTGGGACGTTCGGCTGGCCATGAATCATGATCGCACCACCCGGCGGCACGCCAAGTTCGCGGGCCTCACGCCGGTCTTCGGCGTTCGGGTAGGAAATGTGAATCGACAGGAAATACTCGCTGTTCGGATTGCGGCTATCAAGAATGTACTTGCCCTCGGGCGTTTTGAAATCGCCTTCCTGCTTCTTATCGCCAACAGGCCGGATGCCGAGCGCGATCGGAAAGCTACGGAATACCTCGCCGTCCTCGATCAGATGCAATTGCCGTGCGGCTTTTTCGATGACGACGAGATCGGCCACCGGGAATTCGCCCGCGGTCAGCAGGCCCGGTGCCAGAACAGCAAGTATTGCGATGAGCAGTCGTCTCATGCCGGCAAGCCTAACAAACCTCACCATCGCTGAAAAAGAGCCGCATCACACGTTGCGGCCGACGATCCAGCCGATGGCGAAACCGATCCCGCCAGCGACAAACGTGTAGGCCGGCAGGTAGCGAAACACCCGCTCCGGAAATTCTGCATCACTGAACATGTCATTCAGATTAACGGCGTACGCGTAGTGGAGGTAAGCGGCGAGGCCGAGGGCCGGAATCGCGAAACCGAGCGTACCAAGCGGCATGCGCATGCCCGCGCCGGACCAGCGGCCACGGCCATGCTTAAGCGTCAGGAAAGAAAGCAGGACGAGCGCAGCCAGCGGCAACAGGTTGCGCAAGACCCAGGGACCACCGGCCTGGACGTCCGCAAACCAGAACCCCGCCGCCACGGTCAGTAAAATGACCGGCAGCAGACGTGTAAAAAGGTACTTGGTGTCGGCTTGCATCAGCCGGCGCCGACATCGACGAGTACCGGGATCTGCAATGTCGTGCCGGGCCGCACGTTATCCACGTCGACACCGGGGTTGTACTGGCGGAAAAGCCAGAACGGAACTTTGTAGCGTCGCAGCGCGATAATCCAGATCGACTCGCCGCGGCGAATCGTGTGCTCTGTCACACCTGTAATCATGTGCTGGCGGAAGAACGCGTCCTGCTGAGCACGGTGATAGGCAATGCGGCGTTCCTCGAAGGCCTTTGCGTCGACGGTGCCGAGATCAAGGCGGATGCGCTGACCTACCGCGACCGGCGTGCGAAACGCGAGCCCGTTCAGATCGCGGAGGCGCTGGGTCTTGATTTCAAGCCAGTCGCCGAAATGACCCAGTGTTTCGAGAGGCTGTACTTCGATCGTGCCATCCTCCGCGACGCTGTAATCGCTGGGATCCGACAGCAGGTTGGTTTGAATCGTGCCGAGCATTGTCGCGGCAAGATCGCTGACCATCGCGCCTGGGGTCATCTCTTCAACTACAGCGGTTTCCTCCGGCGCAACCACGCTCGCGACAACCACGGGTTCCTCCGCCGCAGCGGGTGCCGGCGCGGCCGCCGGCGCCGGGCCTGCCGCTGGCAGCCGCAGTCGTTGCCCGGCGCGGATTCGATGGCTGCTGCTGAGCTGGTTCAAAGCGACGAGCGTCGACACGCGCGTGTCGTAGGCCTGCGCGATCTGCGACAGCGTGTCGCCACGCGCGACCGTATGAAACATGTCCGGAAGCTGTCTGCTGAAAGTGGCGCCGTCAGGCAACTCGGCCACAAGCGTTGCGAGTGGCTCGGTTGTAGCCGCAACGGGCAACCGCAGCTCGTAACCTTTTGGCAGGTACTTGCTGCCCTCCCAAATGGTTGCCTGCAGCCCGGGGTTGTAACGCGCGATCTGTCGTTCGCTTATCCCGGTCGCATCGCTGAGACCGGTCGCTGAGATATACGTCGACAACTTGACCGTTGCGTAATCGACCGGCGTCTCTGGAACGACGCCCGGAAAATACTGGTCGACGTTCTGATCAACTTCCATGGCAGCGAGAAACGCAACATAGAAATTGCGCGATGCGAAGCCAAATGTGCGGCCTTTGTAGTTGCGAAGAATATCGACGTAGGCGGTATCGCCATAGCGTCGCTGCGCGCGGCGTACACCGGCGAGTCCATGATTGTACGCCGTAATCGCCATCGGCCAGTTGCCCGCGATTGAGTAGTTGTACGCCAGCAACTGCCCGGCTGCGCGTGTTGCGGTAAACGGGTCATTGCGCTCATCGACGACATGATCCACGCGCATGAAGCGCCGTCCTGTGCTGCGCGTGAACTGCCAGATGCCGGAAGCCCCGACGTGCGAGCGTGCATTTGGATTGTAAGAGGACTCGACGTGCGGCAGAGCTGCCAGTTCGATCGGCACACCTAGTGCTGTGAACTGCTCGTTGACGTGATTTCGCCATCGACCCGCACGGCGTAGTCCGTCCTCAAAGCGATCCCGCAGTCCATGCTGCCAGCGAATGCGTTTGACCGCGGCGCGCAACTCCTGGTTAGTGACGTCGTCAGGCCACAGCGCCAGTACCCGCGCCTCTTCATCGCTCAGGTTGTCGCGTTTGCCGCCGGCCAGGGTGCCGAGCGTCGCCTGGAGCTGCTTGCGCCTTGCATTGACCCGGCGATTGCGTTCCCGCCGGGACAGGTTTGCGGGCATGTCGAGCCGGTCGTAAACAACACCGAGGTTGCGGTTGTCGTGCAGGACGCCCTCACCGGTTGAATATTGGGTAAAGATTGCGACCCAGAAGTCGACATCAGGTTGTAACTCGGGCGGCTTTGGAAAGGTTTCGCTCGCTTGCAGGGTCCCTGTAAAGAGCAACCCGAGAATAATCCAGAAACTGCGCATCCTTGTCTTTTGGCCAGGTTCAGGTTTCAATCGCAAATTATTGATTAGTTCACGGAAAAAACCGTCGAATCAACGTATCTTCAGGAGTTCATGTACACCAGAAGCCGACAGTCTGACCTAACGCGACGCATTCTCCAAGTGCTCCTGCTCCTGTGGCTCTTTGCCGCAGCAGGTATCGTCGTGGCCGGCGAAACGCCGGTAGAGCCGTCCGGCAGTGGTGTCGATCTTCTTCAGGATACGACCGGCGATGAGGACGCGCGTTCCAGCGAAACGTCCGCAGCCGCTGAGGAACTGGTCGAGCCGGTAGCCGCGCACCCGCATGATGTCCCGCTCGCCGATGCGGTGACCACGGCCGAAGGACAGGCCGAGACTCTGATGCTGCTCGGTGAAGAACTTGAGCCGGGCACGGCGCGGCGCCTGTCATGGGCGGCAACCGAACTCTTCGAAGGCGTGCCCGTCTCGACGCCGGTTCTCGCAGTCAACGGTGCGATGCCTGGTCCGACGCTGTGCCTGACGGCCGCCGTACACGGCGACGAACTCAACGGCATCGAGATCGTACGGCGTGTGCTACACGATATCGACCCGGACAAGTTGTCGGGGCGTGTGATTGGGGTGCCGATCGTCAATGTGCAGGGATTCCGTCGCGGATCGCGCTACCTGCCCGATCGCCGTGACCTGAATCGCTACTTTCCGGGCAACCCGAACGGCAGTGCGGCCGCGCGCATCGCACACGCCCTTTTCAAGGATGTCGTCGCGCATTGCGACGCGCTGGTCGATCTGCACACCGGATCCTTCGAACGTGCCAACCTGCCGCAGATTCGCGCCGACCTGCGCAACCCTGACGTCGTCACCTTGACGCTCGGCTTCGGGTCCATGGTTGTATTGCACAGCGAACCCACCGTTGGCACGTTGCGTTACGCCGCAACGAAGGCCGGCATCCCGGCCGTCACCGTTGAGGCTGGCGGACCCTCGCAGCTCGAACTCGTCGAAGTAAAACATGGCGTGAAGGGCATCGAGACGCTGCTGACAACGCTCGGCATGGTGAAGAAGGTCCGCCTTTGGGGCGACCCGGAACCCGTCTACTACCGCTCGTCATGGGTACGCGCCGACAATGGCGGCATCCTCCTTGCCGATGTCAGCCTTGGCAGTTCGGTGCGCAAAGGCGACCTGCTCGGCACAATTACGGACCCGATGAGCAACGCTCGTACTGAATTACGGTCGCCCTACGCGGGACGCATTATCGGTATGGCGCGCAACCAGGTCGTCATGCCCGGCTTCGCCGCTTTCCACGTCGGCATCCAGGCCGATAACGTCATAGAGGAAATCGCGCCGGTCGTGCAAAAGTCCAGCACCGGTGGTTACGTCGACGGCATGTCCGAGTAAAATCTGACTTCCACCCGCACGACGACACAACATGAGCGATCGCAAACCCCTGTCGAGCTACCGGGCACCACGTTACTGGCCGGTGTGGATCGGCATGGGACTGCTGCGCATCGTTTGCCTGTTACCGCACCGGATTGCGCTGGGCCTCGGCAGTCTGATCGGCCGGCTGGCACACGCGGCAGGCGGGTCGCGCCGCGCGATCGTGCGCCGCAATATCGAACTGTGTTTTCCCGAGCTCTCCGAGAGCGAGCGCGATGCCCTCGCCCTGGCGCACTTCAAGGCGCTGGGCATGGCTCTGATCGAGATGGGTCTCGGCCGCTGGGCCAGTGACCGGCATCTGCAGTCGATTACGAAGCTGACTGGCGTCGAGCACGTCAATACGGCGCTTGAATCGGGCCGCGGCGTCATCATGCTTGCCGCGCACTTTACGACACTCGAGGTCTCGGGACGCGTACTCGCGAACGCAATCCCACCGTTCGATGCCGTGTTTCGCAAAAACCGCAGCGAATTCATGACGGAGTTGCAGCGGACGGGACGAGAGGTCTCGGCCGACGCGACGATCGAAAAGCGCGACATCAAGAAGATGGTTCGCAGCCTGCGCGCCGGCAGGGCCGTCTGGTATGCGCCGGACCAGAGCTATAACCGCAAAGGGTCAGAAATCATCGAGTTCTTCGGCGTACCTGCAATGCATACGACCGCCACGTCGACACTCGCACGGCTTGGCAAAGCCGTCGTCGTGCCGTTCTTCCCGCGTCGCCTCGAAGACGGAACCTACGAATTGCTGTTGCTGCCCGCATTCGACGATTTTCCGGGCGACGACCCCGTCAACGACACGCGTCGCTACCTCGAGGCGCTCGAGGCGCATGTGCGCTCATGCCCCGAGCAGTATTTCTGGATTCACCGTAAGTTCAAAGATCTGCCGGACGGCTATCCCGACTACTACGCCGACCTCGACGCGTTGAAGTAACCCTCGAGCAGCTGCTCCCAGTT
>JAAUYD010005028.1_pt1 | contig 16155 bp, 15 predicted proteins | sample 7278101 | NCBI WGS metagenome assembly JAAUYD01 (sample SAMN14350128, study PRJNA611818) | marine sediment metagenome | isolation source: surface marine sediment (0.6m) | place: French Polynesia: Moorea | collected 2018-08 | reverse complement strand
GTTCCGCCGTTTAGACAAAATCGATGATATTTTTAAGCTAATCCAATGTAAAGTTTAGGTTACTGACGTTTCTCAATAATTTTTTTACCAAAAATGTCAGATCTTCTAGAAGCAAGAATAAAATAGTTTACTTTAAGCTTTCTAAGATAGTGGGAAGTTTATCAAATAGGATTTCCTTATCCTCTTTGGTATTCATCCGCCCGATCGAAAAGCGTATACTGGAAGCGGCCTCCGGGGGTGATAGGCCCATTGCGGTTAAAACATGGGAGACTCCCGCTGAACCTGAAGAACAAGCGGCCCCAGTGGATACAGCAATGTTTTTACTGTCGAGGGCCAGCTGTAAAGATTCGCCGTCAATAGAGGGGAATGTAACGTTGGAAATAGTAGGTAGCCGCCTTTTTTGATGCCCATTGAATTTAGCGTTCGAAAAACAATCGCGAATACCTTGCTCAAGCATCTCCCTTAAGTGAAACATCTTTTCGTAAAAAGTGTCCCTTTCCTCTTCAGCCAGCTCCATTGCTCTGCCCAACCCCACGGCGCCTGCCACATTCTCTGTTCCCGGTCGCACCCCACGTTCGTGATGACCACCATGAAAAAGTGGGTTAAAAGGGACGCCCTTCCTGATGTATAAGACTCCGATACCTTTAGGGCCACTAATTTTATGACCAGATATTGAAAGAAGATCCACTTTGAGATTTTCCACGTTAACCGGTATTTTACCCATGGCTTGGACAGCGTCGGTATGAAACGCAATTTTTTTAGCATGCGTAACTTTGCTAATCTCATGAATCGGTTGAATGGTGCCTACTTCATTATTGGCCATCATAATTGATACGAGTATTGTTTCCGGCTTTAATGCGGCTTGAACCGCTTCCGGATCTACAAATCCATTTTCATCCACAGCCAAATAATCGACGCTAAAACCGACCTTTTCGAGATAACGGCAAGTATTCAGAACAGCCGGATGTTCAACAGCAGAGGTAACGATATGGTTACCATTCTTTTGTAACGCGCGGGCGACACCCTGCAAAGCCAAATTGTCCGATTCGGTTCCACCGGAGGTAAAGTAAATCTCATCAGCATGTGCATTGAGCCTTGTCGCCACATCTTTTCGCGATTTTTCAAGCGCCTGACGCGCTTTTTGACCGGAAGAATGAATACTCGAGGCATTACCGAAATTCTCGTTGAAAAATGGCCGCATGGCTTCAAAAACTTCAATACGCATCGGTGTGGTAGCACTATGATCAAAATATATCTGGTGCATCTCTATTGTTATTTATCAATCACCTTTAATACTGGTTCTGAGGAGATAATGAAGTAGGCATCTCCGGATGACTTCTTACTTTTCACATTCATTATTTCCACGGTACTGTTTAGCTTGACCGTTGCAATCACTTTAGGAGGCTTCTTATTTTTTTTGGCCGTTTCAAAAACTTCCGAAGCGATAAACCCTTTTTTGTTCCAGGCCCAGTAGATTACTTTATCGTGGCTGAAAACCGTCGGTTTACCATATTCGAGAAACAGGTTGCCCACCAAGTCTTGAATTTCTTTACGAGAAATAGCATCGTACGATTCATACATTATGAGCACCCGGCTGTTTTCCTGCAACCCAATGATATTCAAATTGCCGTCCTTAAATTTGAACAATTCAGGGTTATCGATTTTAAGTCGATGCCGGTGCGCCATCTTTTTTTGTGATTCGGAAAGGGGTTTTCCCAGCAGATACCCGCTACGACCGATCTTCAAATCCGCGACCTGGTCAAGTAACAGGTCCACCTCTGGAGGTGTCGCCGTCACGCCGGCTGAAAAAAGGCACGAAGTGACAACTACTATAATAATCAATCTCATATTTACTCACAGAAAGGAGGGCCGCCCCAACCCAGCGATGAAACCAACCTGGAGTGGGGCGGATTAAGTTTAATTAAGATTAGCTATTGCTGCTTGCCGCCGTAGCGCAGACGTTGTTCTTCTTCAATGAGCTTCATCGTCTCAGCGCTGCCACCCGTTCTTATCCAGATATGTTCCGGCTTGGCCAGCAGATCGGCAATGAACTTCTTATATTTTTCACCTTTACCGGCATGATCCGCCAACTCCTGAACTTCCGGTAAAAATTCGTGGTAAAAATTACGGGAAATCTCATACATTCCATGCCAGTGCACATAATCCGGTGCAAACATCGCTGCAGCCATTCTAGCCCGACGGCCTTCATGATGCCAGATTTCAAACCACGTATATCCCAGGTGGTTCTGAAAACCTGTATTTTTCCAAATGCCGTCTTTTTTTAGCATCTTCACTAATTCTAATCCCGGTATGGCAAACTTATCGTTGTAGAGATTAACCAAATCGTCAAGCTGACCATAGAAGTTACGAATATGGTTGATGCCATGACAGGACTTACATACTTCCTGCATATTGGCGCGACGATCTTTCCATGAAACAACTTTATCGATGGTCTTTTCTTCAATGACTTTTTTTAGTTTATCACCCTCACGCACATAGCTCTTGGCCTTGGCTTTCTGGCCTGCGCGGGGTGGGATATCACCTGTAATGTCTGTGACTGATCCGTCGGTAAAGGTCACCCGGTTGAGCTTACTGGATACAACCGCTCTTAAATTCCATGAGATTCGGTCCCCCGGGTTGTGTGTATTTTTAGCCACAGCACCGTTTAATTTAATGAAAGACCCCATATGGCAGGTGGAACAGGTTGGGGCGTAGTGGTAGTCGTCACCCAGGACCCACTTGCCGTCTTTCATAATATTCATCCCTTTGGGGCCCTCACCACGCATGGCCGAAAAAAAGGCAATACCGTGCTTGGATTCTTCATAAATCTCCTTTTGGGGATGGTCCGGTCCAAGATGGCATTTCCCGCAATTATCCGGTTGCCGGGCCGTACTGGCGCGGAAAGAATGGCGGGTATGGCAGGCATTACAAGTTCCTTTGGAACCGTCCGGGTTAATTCGGCCGATACCGCTGTTGGGATAGGTATTGTGGTCCATTTGCGGGGCATCTGTCTTCGACCGGAGCACCTTGCCATCCTTGTCACGCTTCAGGGTTACGACGGATCCATGACACTGCCAGCAACCACTGGCCATATTGGCTTTATTGGTGGGCATGCCACCGATCACCTCAGCCAGCATGTTATCTAAAGATGCCACGATTTCACCGGCTGTGGCATGGTGGGATATCGCCATCTCTTTGGCCTCGGGCTCATGGCATTTGGCACAATCGTTGGGGCTTAAAATAGCCTTGATAAAAGCCCCCTCGTGCATGTATCCCAGCTCATCGCCCTGCTCTGCGGCATGGCAATTGTAGCAGCCGACTTGTCCTTCTTTGGCGGCGGCATGCGCTGAATTTTCCCATTGCAGCACAATCGATTTGTTCTCTTTTAAATGACAGGTGATACACTTTTTATTCATTTCCTGGTTCTTGGGATCTTTCACGTCAAATGACGCCTGCGTCAATCCCAATGCAGTCCCGGTAGAAAATAATACCAAGAAAAGAAAGATCATGATTGATCGAATGGTATTCATCTATCTATCACCCTCCTTTCTGCTTGATCTAGTTGGAAAAAACTTCACGTCACCACTTCTTCCCTTGACCAATTGGCCGATAAGCAACTTTTCGCCTGATCACCTCCTTTTTGCGCATACATTAATCGCTTATGATATCGTGTCCTCGGTGCTTGTTCCCCAGAGCGGAAAAATTTTGCTTAAGATAAATAAAAACAAAAAAGGGACCACCATAACCACGATTACGGCTAAAATACCCTCTTTATCAAACCATTCCGGATGAAACTCGGTATAGCCCCGGGCACTTTTGGACATCAGTTGTCCCCCGATAATGACATTCCAGCGCATGAAAAGAACTTGCAACAACAAAACCGAACAGACGGCCGCCGACCAGGTGATAAAAACTGATTCCTTTAATTTAAAGAACACCAGCCACCCCAGTACTATCAATGGTCCAACGGAACAGACCCCCACTTGCATGATCCAAAATGAGAAAAAAAGGGGACCATCGAGGAGTCCCTCCACCATATGGTGGTACCCAGTGCGTAAATAGGAGTGGGAAAATACTTCCAGCATCTCAAAAGCAAACGCGAGGATAAAAAACCCGAAAAGGGTATGGATCAATGTTTTGACGCACGCTGTATCGACCATCTTATTTTGAAATCGTTTTATTACAATATACGCCAGGATGATCCCCGAAATACCCGAAACACACGCTGAAAACAGAAAAATCACCGGCATGAGCGGTGTTGACCACGATGGATTGGCTTTGACACCGCCGAATAAAAACCCCACGTAACCATGAAAAATGGTGGCCACAGGAATTCCCAAGGCGGCCAGAAATCGGATCACTTTTTGGTCCAAAGCCAACGCTTTATCACTCAGATTGTCACTACCGAAACTCAATATCTGGTAAAACAGCCGCCGTACACCGGTAAACCGATTGTATTGGGCCACCAGAAAAGGTCTGTAAAGAAACAGGATCAATAAAAACAGCACGGTAAAGGTAATCATAAAAAGATAGCCTCCTCCGGCCATGGCCGAGGTCGGGCTCGGAGTGATCAGCATGTTCAGGTTTCTTTCCGGACGTCCCAAGTGCAGCATCACCGGCAACCCCACACACATCAGAAACGAAAGGGCAAAGATTAACGAAAATCGGGCAATGGGCTTTAAACTTTTTACACCAAAGACATAATACAATGCCGCAACGATAAATGCGCCGTCCACTAGTCCACTTAAATAAGGGTAAAGCACTATCATCATACTCCAGTGAACGTGCAGGTCATTGGGAAAGACGTAGTTGGATATCAGATATTTAGCTCCTTCATGCGCGGCGTTCATCAAACCACCTCCCTGCGCAACCCCTTGTAGTAGAGGGCGGGCCAGTTGCCCATCTCTTTTTTTAGGACAGTGAGCACCCCCGGTCCTTTTAGAATTTGGGTCACTTCAGATTCGGGGTCATTCAGGTCTCCGAATTTTCTTGCACCGGTGGGGCACACATCAACACAGGCCGGCAACAACCCTTTGCGCACCCGATGAAAACACCAGGTGCATTTCTCGGCGATTTTGGTCTTTGGATGTAAAAAACGGGCTGAATAAGGACAGGCCTGAATACAATAGGCGCAACCCACGCACCGTCCGGGATCGACCAGCACGAATCCGTTGGGCGATGTAAAGGTGGCTCCAACCGGGCAGACTTGAACACAGGAAGGCTCCTGGCACATGTTACATAATTTAGGGACAAAAAAGGTGTCCCGAATTTGTTTTTCTATATCCGTACGGGGTTTTTGGTAACCATCCAGGCCCCCTTTGGGGGAGTCAACATAAACCGTATCGTTAAAATCTTTTAAGTAACGCTCCACCCAAGTCCGGTAATGACCGTCAGGGACATTAAACTCTCGTTTATCGGCCACACAACATGAGCCACACCCGATACATCGCGTGATATCGACAATAAAGGCAAACTTCTTTTTATCCGGTTGCCACTCTCGATCCCGAATATCTTTAAGCTGCTCGGGAACATCCAATCCATTGGCTCTAATGGGAAGCACCAGAAGCAACGATCCACCAATGGTCCCTTTGAGGACCTTGCTAATAAACTGTCGGCGATTTTTATCCGGCATTTTGGATAAATGAACCATCAGCTTGTCTCCTGAATACCGAGTATCCGCTTGGCCCGGTTGATGTATTGCAAAGGTGCATGGACATGATGACACTGGTTGCAATGATGGGTGGTCTTGACTTTCTGTTCTTCCAGATGGGCCGGCATGACAACTGTCTTTATCACTTCACCGGGCCGGGCCTCGATGGCGCGGTTGTGGCAGCGCAGGCAAAGGGTATCGATCTCTTTTTCCTTTTTTACCGAAAGGGTACCGATCTTCTTTCCATCCTTGACATGGTCGGCGTAAGTTCCGTGACAAAACTCACACGAGATCGTTTGGTGTTTACCAGATAGATGAATACCGGCCTCAAAGCGATGACAGGTGAGACACGAGGCGTTGGTACCGTGCCGGACCTCAACCATGGCCGCTTCTTCGATAGCGTCGGCCCGGTAATGGCCATATATACCGAAAGATTTGGGTTTTAGAAGTTGTTTCGCTGTAAAGCCAAAAACGGCGACAACGATCAACCCCACGATTATACGTTTAACATGGGAATCATGGTTTGATTGCAAGCCGCCTCCTTTAAGAATAGCCGAATACCGAGACAACAGTTAGTTGCCATTTTCGATACATCGCGTCGCAAACAGAATGAAAACAGGTGGGCTAGAAACGCCGAAACCAATCAGATTCGTTGGCCACGTTTCGCGAATTGAAAGCCCAATATAGACTGTTCGTTTGATGTATTTTTCTGACACGAAACGAATAGATTGGTCAAGTAACGAAGTTGTTAAAAGTGTTACAAAGTCGTACCAGCAATAGTAACACAATCTAATGAAATGAAAGTTGGAAGGACCTAATATCGGTAGTTATTTAAAAAACCGATTAAATATTTTATCATCGGAGGTACAGCAGGCACGATGCATTTGGCGGTACTTTTCAAGCAGGGCCTTACCATCTGCGGTCAGTTGCGTGCCTGTTTTTTTATCAGCAATGACAATCTTTTTACCGAAATGCCTCTCTGTCGCCTTTATTTTGCTCCAAACGCCTTTATAAGACATTTTCATCTTTTTGGCCGCCTGATTGATGGAACCTGTTATCTCAATATTTTCAAGTATTTTCATGCGGCCTCGGCCGAGAATTATTTCATCGTTTTCATTTAGAATCCAATGGCTTGACCGTAATTTTAGATGACCTTTATTTTGCGACATGTTGTTTGGCCTATTTACTTTGAAATTTATACCCAACACCAGATACCGTCACAATATATTCCGGATCTTCGGGATTAATCTCAATTTTTTTCCGTAGTCTCTGGACATGCACATCCAATGCGCGGCTGTGACTGTATAGTTTGGATTCTCTCCAAATTTGTTGTTGAATAAAATCTCGGGATAATGCCTCATCCATGTGTAAGGCAAATAGCTCCAATAATGAAAATTCAGTCTTGGTTAATTTTACCTCTTGGCCTTGAATATAGACATTTTTTGATTTGAAATTGATTAAAAGGTCTTTCACCTGAGATTGTTCTTGAACCAGGCTTTTTTCCGTCCGTTTCAAAATGGCTTTAATCCTGGCCGATAATTCGAGGTAATGAAATGGCTTAACCAGGTAATCATCCGCTCCGCTTTCCAATCCCAGCACCTTATCCGATAATCCATCCCGTGCGGTCAACATGATGATGGGGAAGTCAAACTCCCTGCGTATAATCTGGCAGGCGTTGATACCGTCAATATCAGGGAGGTTTAAATCAAGAATGACCAAATCAGGTCGTGTTGTTTTTGCAATGTGCAGCCCAGTCAAACCGTCAAACGCAAATTGAACTTCATATCCATCCAGTTCCAGATTTCCTTTGATGGTTTGCACAATATCCTTATCGTCATCAATAACCAGGATACGTGTCGTATTTTTTATAGGAGAACGAAGAGCGTTCATGAGGCCCGTTAATTATATTGGAGAATTCTGCTTCAAACCCTGTACGCGAAATAAAAACGTACATAGGCAGTCAGGAAAAATCAAGCCATGCTATTATTGATTTACCTAAATATTACAGTAAAAATAAAATTCTTGTTGTATTTTTCGTTGCCCAAAATATCATGAAGGGTTAAATTTAGCATAACTTCCTATTTCACTTTGATTTGACGTTACTTCTGAAAAAATGTTATTTAGTATCAATCCTAGTCTGGTTGAAATTGGTTTCGAACAAGCCTACCACATTTTGATAGCGCGTGCATCAGCGCCGTCCTTCCCAAATGTGGTTTAGAAGACGAGAAACGCCATCAGTGACCTAAGGATACCGTTATGGTTGGAAACGATTTAAAAAGAACAGATATCACCGCCTACCATTCCCAAATTTTACCGCCAGCATAAAGCGGTTATCTGGCTAACCTCTTTATTGCATTTCCGTGAGGTTGAAATGAGAAAATACCGTTTATCCATCCAAGCTAAATTTTTGCTGTGTATTGCGCTTATTTTTTTTCCGACGTTTGCAATGTTTATATTTTGGGAGGGGTACGCCCAAAAAAAACAATCCATAGCCCAGATCGCCCAGCAGGCAGAAGTTCTTTGCCGTCAGATCATTATCACCCGTCAATGGGTAGCCGATTGTGGCGGCATCATGGCCCAACGTAATTCTCCGGGTGTGGGCAATGTCAATTTTTTCTTCGATGATCGAATTAAAACCCACCAAGGTGTATTCCAACGCTTCACACCGGCCATGGTTACCAAAAAGCTTTCCGATTATTCTTTAAAAGAAGACTTATACCGTTTTCGAGTGGTCAGTTTAAACCCAATGAATCCTGAAAATAGGCCCAATTCATTTGAAACATTGGCACTAAAGAGTTTCGAAAAAGAAAATATTAAGAATATGTCCCAGATCATCAAAACAGAAAAAAAGGAATATTATCAATATATTGTACCGTTATTTGCAGATAAGGCCTGTCTTCAATGCCATAATCAAAATAACCTGACGACCCGTTCGCTGCGGGGAGGATTGAGCGTCGTTATGCCTTTCGACCGCATCAAAGTATCTTTGAATGAAAACTTTCAACGGCGTTCGGCCATCGGAGCGGCCATCCTCCTTTTGATGCTGGGAACCCTGTTTGTCATGCTTCGTTATGTCGTGGTGAAACCGGTGGTTGATTTAGAGGAGATGGTCGACCAGATCAAGGAAGGCAACTTGGATGCTAGATTAGATATCAAAGCCGGTGATGAGTTTGAAAGGCTTGGTACTGCTTTTAACACAATGGCTCAGAAACTGGCCCAGAGCCGGGAAACATTGGAAAAAAGAATCGATCAGGCCACCACCGATTTATCTGAAGCCAACCGTGAGCTAATGTCACTGGATCAATTAAAATCGGACTTTCTGGCTAATATGTCCCATGAGTTGCGGTCCCCTTTGACAGTGATAAGGGGAGGTATCGACTATCTCAACCGAAAAATTAAAATCGAGGACAATCGCAATTATTTGGCAATCATGGATAAAAACGTGGCCCGCCTCACCCACCTGGTTACCGATCTCTTCGACTTTACGAAACTTGAGGCCAATAAAATAAACTGGTCTTTTGAATCGGGAAACTTGACCATGTTGATTGAAGAAGTGGTGGAAATTGTCAATCCCATCGCCCAGGACAAAGCCATTACCATCAATTTTTTACCGTCAGGGGACGTTTATGTCGAAATGGACATTGAACGGGTGGAGCAAGTGTTGGTCAATTTGATTGAAAACGCGATTAAATTTTCAGAACGACGAGGCCGCATTGATATATTTACCACGATGAAGGACCAAAAGGCGACCGTGGGAATCAAAGATTATGGTAAGGGCATCGATGAGAATTACATTGAAACGATTTTTGAAAAATTTTCCACCGTGCCCACCGGAACCCATAGCCGAACTGAAGGAACCGGGCTTGGCCTGGCCATTTGCAAGGCGATCGTTGAGGCCCATGGCGGGCGTATCTGGGTGGAAAGTGAAAAAGGGGTCACGAGCACTTTCTATTTTTCGCTTCCAAAATCACAACCTGCCTGATAGGCTGATAGGATTCCATTGCCGCAATAAACGCTCATTTATGAACTACCAGAGACTGAGAAAAGGAGCCATCTCATGTATCTACCCAAACCTTATGAAACATTCTCTAAAAACCACCCGGAATTGATCAAACAATATCAAGCCCTGGGTAAATCCTGTCGAGAGGCGGGACCGTTGGAAGCCAAATACCAGGAGCTGGTAAAACTGGGTATCGCCATAGGCGTCAATTCCCGTGGCGGTGTGATGTCGGCCGCCCGTAAAGCATTGGCCGCGGGGGCCACCATGGAAGAAATCACGCATGCCGTTATACTCTCCATGACCACCACCGGTTTTCCCAACATGATCGCCGCCCTTGAATGGGTCAATGAAGTGGCTGCCAAACAAAAATAATCTTCTCCAAGCAGTACTGACCGTCTCTGTACAATTTGACTTCCAAGGTGCCTGAAGGGAAACCTTTGTTGGTTTGTCGTATTCTTGCGGTCTTATGACCTGTACTGCCAGGGCCCTCGAAAAATGATTAATCGGATCTTGGAATAATTACTTGCCTAACTGGCCAATCTTTTGTTATGTTATTTTTAACATAAGGCAGAAAGAAAATAACATGCAGGATTTTGAAACCTTATTAAAAGGATCCGCAAGCGCCCACGGTCATCTTTGTCCCGGACAGGTTATTGGGGTTCGCATGGCCATGCTTGGATGTGAATTGATCGGACTGGATAACCCCAGCGCGCTTCCCCAAATCAAAAATTTAATTGTCTATGTAGAGATCGATCGCTGCGCCACGGACGCGATCGCCCATGTGACCGGTGCGCGATTGGGGCGACGCTCGTTAAAATTTATCGATAACGGCATAATGGCGGCCACTTTCGTAAACCTTGAAAACGGTTGTGCCTATCGCCTTCGATCAACGGAAGATTCCAGAGGGCTGGCCGACCAATATGCACCGAATATCGTCGATCCACATCAGCAGCAACTGGAAGCCTATAAGCGCATGCCGAATGATATCCTTTTCAAGGTAGAAGCGGTTGAAGTGGTTGTCCCAGTGCATGATCTGCCGGGTCCCACCCGTTTTAAGGCCACATGCCAGGATTGTGGTGTGGTGGTTCGGGATAAAAAAGAGGTTTCCAAAAACGGTAAGGTGCTGTGCCGCGCGTGCGCATTTGGCAGCTATTACCGATATCCTGAAAAAATAATGGTGCAGGCCCACCTTTGATCCAGGTCCGTTTTTATTCGAAGTAAAATGCATAAGGGAGTATGGCCCATGCAAAAAATGACCGATCATTTTTCCGAAAAAGATCATTTTCAGAAAATTAAGGTTGAGGATGCTGTCGGCATGACTTTGAGTCACGACATCACCGAAATTAGACCGGGCGAGTTTAAAGGTCCAACGTTTCGCAAAGGCCACAAAGTTCGGGAAAGCGATCTCTGCCACCTGATGCGTTTGGGCAAGCGCCATCTGTATGTCCTCGAATTAAACGACAACCAAGTCCATGAAGATGATGCCGTAACCGAGTTGGCCAACGCCCTAGCCGGACCTGGCGTCACCTTTGGATCACAGCCCAGGGAGGGCAAACTTCAGTTAACAGCAAGTTATGATGGCCTGCTAAAAGTTAAGGTAGACCCCCTTACCCGGTTTAATCTGATCGCTGATGTAATGTGCGCCTCCATTCACAACAACAGCCCGCTGAAAAAAGGACAATTAATCGCAGGGACCCGGGCCATCCCTCTGGTGATCGATCGCAATGTGCTGAAACAGGCGATCTCAATAGCGACCAATAATTTTCCCATTTTTACCGTTAATGCGTTCAATTCGATGACGGCACGGCTGATTATCACCGGAAATGAGGTCTATGACGGTCTCATTGAAGACAAGTTTGAAAAGATTGTCTCAAAAAAAATGACGGATCTTGGCTCGACATTGGCCGAAACCATCATTTTACCGGACGATCGCGATCGTATCGCCCGCCAGGTGACACTATTTTTAGAAAAAGGCACCGATCTTATCATCACCACTGGAGGGATGTCCGTGGACCCGGATGATGTCACGCGACTCGGCATTCAGGCAGCCGGTATTGACCGACTCCACTATGGTGCCGCGGTTTTACCGGGCGCCATGTTCTTGTTGGCTTACAAAGGTGAAATACCCATTGTTGGGATACCCGCCTGTGGACTCTACCATACGATTACCATATTCGACCTGATTTTACCCCGGCTGCTGGCCGGTGAAAAACCAGGGTCCCAGGATCTGGCCCGGTTGGCCCACGGTGGTCTGTGTCTGGATTGTCCAACTTGCCGTTACCCAGCATGTTCATTCGGCAAAACCAAATAAAAATACCCTTAAACGAGGCTATAGGTCCACTCGCCTTATGCTTCTTGACGTGCTTTAACGAGCTATAAGAGCACGATCCACATATTTCCTTTCTACCTGGATCATTTTAGAACCTTGGCCAAAAGCAACCGTGACTTAATTGGACAGGATGGTCAAAAAGGGTATTCCAGTCGGAGGGTGTATGATCGAAGGATTCACCACCGGGGGCTTCCCCTTGTCATTAAAGACGATAAGAGCATCGCCATGGCGACCAGATCCAACGGACGCTTCTAAATCGTCAAAACCTTTTTCGGAATATTGTCACATGCCCGAAAGGGTTTTACATTCAGTATTTAAAATTCAGGAAAGTCCCAGAGTCTTCTCAAGATCGGCGGCCACCTTACGATCGATGTCCAGTTTTTCAGCCAGAGCTTGCATGTACGCTTTCTCTGCCGGCGTATCCACCTCGATGGCTAAAAGCGAGGCCGCGAACAGTTGAGGGGCCAGTTGCGGTTTTTGGCGTGCCGCCGCGATAAACCCTTCCATATCCATCGGTTTGCTCAGTTCCGCCAATAAAAACGCCCGTACCTCCTCGGATTCACCGGCATCTTCAATCTTACCGATGATCCTGCGAACTTCGTTTGGGTCGATCTTACCATCGGCCTTGGCGGCATTAATCATCGCCTTTAAGACCAGTTCGGCCCCTTTTTCCAACTCCGTGGCCTGTGCTTCATTTTCTGGTTCTTGAAGCCCCAATGGCACTTCAGTGTTTTCCTGTCCTGTTTTTTTAAGGGCCTGATATGCCATGGTTCCTAAAACAGCCATGACACCCCCCCCAATAGCGCCTTTGAAAGATTTCCCGCCACCACCAAGCAACGCACCGGCCAGGGCGCCCAAACCACCTATGGCTAAATTTTTATTTTTCCCGATTACACGTCCGGCGTCACGTAAGACCCCTTTGAACATATCACCGACATTTTTACTGCCGTTCCCATCAAGAAATTCGGATAACGTATCTGTCAATTCGTAAAGGGCATCACTCGCTTTTTCACTACCGGAACTCATGGCATGTTTAAGACGATCTGTGGTTGACTTGGAGAAACCGGATTCCATCAGCGTACCGAGGATGTTACTGAAATTAACCATTTGCGTCTCCTTTCAGAATGAAGTTGGAACGGTAAGAAAGACACCCTAACCAGCAAATTCGGGCACAATTAGATAGTCCCGTGTGGTTAACAAATAGGTCATGTTTCGCCAGAATACACTCGTTGAATATTTGGCACTAATATTACATTGGGCTAAAAGTCAATGAGATTAAAACCATTTGTTTCCATCTGCTTGCCCTACTTGTGAAATGAAGCCGAATACGATAAATTTGAATGTCTGTTTATCAACCATGGATGTAAAAACCTGCTTGGAAGGAACACCCGTTGAAAATATATAGCTACCCCTCTAGGTCAGCCGAAAACCGGCTTAAAAAAATCGAAGCCAGGGACCCCGGTTTCAAAAAAAAAGAGATGGCCCTGGTCACCCGCATTGTGGAGAATGTTCGCAAAAACGGGGATTCGGCTGTCATCGATTATGTTAACCGGTTCGATGCTCCCAAACTCACGATCAATAATTTGAAAGTTACCGGGGATGAATTCTCCAGGGCGACCTCAAAACTGGACCGCTCGTTTCGTCGTGCCTTAAACCGGGCCGCAAGACAGATTTCTGCCTTTCACGAGAATCAGCGTCAACGATCGTGGATCGACACAAAACGGACCGGCACCTTGCTCGGACAAATGGTCCATCCTGTGGACGCGGCCGGCGTTTACGTCCCCGGCGGGACCGGGGGAAAGACACCGTTGGTCTCTTCGGTGTTAATGGGGGCAATCCCGGCCACAATCGCGGGAGTCAAAAAGATAATGATTGCAACCCCACCACAACCTGACGGCAGCGTCCATCCCTACTTGTTGGCGGCAGCAAGTAAGGTTGGTGTGGATACCGTTTACAAGATGGGCAGCGCCTGGGCCATTGCGGCATTGGCTTACGGTACGGCTACGGTTCCCAAAGTCAATGTTATAGTAGGTCCGGGTAACATCTATGTCACTCTGGCCAAAAAAATTGTTGCAGGATCCGTGGGCATCGATATGATTGCCGGGCCCAGTGAAATATTAGTGATTGCGGACAACGGCGCCACACCAGCCTTTGTGGCCGCAGATCTTTTATCCCAGGCCGAACATGATTCCCTCTCATCGGCTATTCTTCTGACCGATAGCAACGAGCTAGCTAAAAAGGTGTCCCAAGAAGTAATCAAACAGTGCCGCCGATTAACCAGGCGGAAGATCGCTGAAGAATCGATAGCCCAGTTCGGGGCGTACATCGTGGTTCCCGACTTAAATACGGCGGTGACCCTTTCCAACCGCATTGCGCCTGAACACCTTGAGTTACAGGTTCGTCAACCCTTTGAATACCTGAATCAACTCAAACACGCTGGGGCGATTTTCATCGGCGACTACACCCCTGAGCCAGTGGGCGATTATATTGCCGGGCCTAACCATGTGTTGCCTACTTCCGGTACCGCTCGATTCTCATCGGCCTTGTCCGTGGACCATTTCGTTAAAAAAACCAGCCTGATCCACTATTCACAACAGGCGTTTCGTAAAGAAGCAGCTGATATTATTCAACTGGCCAATGTCGAAGGTCTGGATGCCCATAGCGCGTCGGTGAATGTTCGCTTCAAACAAAAAAAACGATAAACATCAAACCAACCAATCGATGAATGTAATAGAGGAGATTTAAATGAAAATTTTTATCGACAGTGCGGATCTGAATGAAATCAAACAAGGTTATGCCTGGGGAGTGGCTGATGGTGTCACCACTAATCCGAGCTTGTTAAAAAAAGCGGTCGAAAGCCGGATAGCCTCGGGGGAGTCTTTGGATCTCGAAAAATATATCAATCAGATTCTCGAAGTAGCACAGGGCACCCCGGTTAGTTTGGAGGTTACCGAAACCACTGCTGAAGGGATGATTACCCAGGGCAAAAAGATCTATGAAAGGTTCAATCCGGTTGCCAACAATGTCTATGTCAAAGTACCTGTCAATCCGGCATTCAAAGATGAGGACAACACCCATTTTGACGGTATTATTGCCGTTCGTTCGCTGACCGAAGCGGGCATTCCGGTGAACTGCACTTTGATTTTCACGCCCGAGCAAGCCATGCTGGCAGCTAAGGCCGGCGCCGCTTTTGTCAGCCCGTTTGCAGGTCGCATTGATGACAACTTACGAACCCTAGCGGGCATGACCTTTGATAAAACCGCATACTTTCCGGCTGACGGCATGGCCGTTGATGATCGCATCATTGATGATAACGGAATCTATTCCGGTATTGATATGGTCGAACAGTGCGTACAAATTATCGAAGAGTACGGTTTTAATACTGAAGTTCTGGCCGCATCGTTGCGAAATCCGCGACAGGTCCGTGAGTCGGCTTTGGCCGGCGCTCATATTGCTACCCTTCCTTTCGGGGTAATCGTTGACATGCTTAAACATTTCCAGACCTTTGACGGCATGGCCAAGTTCACCAACGATATTGTTCCCGAATACGTTGAATTGACCAAATAGGGATATGGTCCTTCACAATCGCCAGGCGTCCATTCGATCCGTGCTGAGACTACGTGCAGACACGATTGACGCGATGCGGCGTTTTTTCCGACAAAACGACTACCTCGAGGTCAATACTCCCATCCGTTTGCCAACCCAGGCCCCGGAAGCGAATATTGACGCCGTCATGTCAAACGATTGGATGCTGCAAACGTCTCCAGAGCTATGTATGAAACGTTTATTGGCATCCGGATATCAGCGCATATTTCAGCTCTGTCGCTGCTTTCGCGATCAGGAGCGCGGTCAACGCCATTTGCCGGAGATGACATTGCTGGAGTGGTACACCGTCGGTGATAGCTACCATCAGTTGATGGCTCAAACCGAATCGTTAATCAATTATGTCGCCAACGCTCTCGCTATGAATGACAGGCTTTCCTACCAGGGAGAACCCGTTGATTTGAAAAGACCATGGCAGCGGTTAAGTGCTGCCGCTGCATTTGATCAATTTGGCGGCATCGCAGCAGAAGATGCCCTCGCAACAGGACGATTCGATGATGTACTGATTGAAAAAATTGAGCCACATCTTGGTGTGAAACGCCCCACCTTTTTGATGGACTATCCGGTGGAACT
>JAAUYD010129096.1_pt1 | contig 16169 bp, 10 predicted proteins | sample 7278101 | NCBI WGS metagenome assembly JAAUYD01 (sample SAMN14350128, study PRJNA611818) | marine sediment metagenome | isolation source: surface marine sediment (0.6m) | place: French Polynesia: Moorea | collected 2018-08 | reverse complement strand
TCCCGAATCATCCACGACAGGAATTCCACCAATCTTATGCTCTGCCATATTACGTTTGGCATCCAATACTTTCGCTGTAATCGGTAAGGTTACCGGATCTATGATCATGCCCGATTCAGCCCTTTTGACTTTACGCACCTCCGCAGCTTGTTGCTCAATCGTCATATTTTTATGGAGCACACCTATCCCTCCCTCACGGGCCATGGCAATGGCCATTGCCGACTCAGTTACCGTGTCCATTGCAGCAGAAACTACAGGCGTATTCAGGGTAATGTTTCTCGTAAATTTTGTTTGAATATTGACTTCGCGGGGAAGCACTTCAGAGTAGGCCGGAACGAGTAGTACATCGTCGTATGTCAATCCTTCACCTACAAACTTAGATTGGTGCGCTTTCATGGTGCAATTAAAATAATTGCATGCAAATATACTCTTTTAAAAGGAATTAGTGCTGTTAAATTTTAAAAACTAGCAACCGCAATTGTCATTATCGCAACCTGGTGCTGTTTTCTTTTTTTTGATGAGCTTGGCATAGAGAATGTATACAGCAATGAGTGCCGCCGAAATCACCAATATGTTTTGAACCCATTGCATTTATTTAAGGAATTGAAACGCTATGAATGCAGAAATATAGGCAATTGTAGTCATAAATACTAATTGTACCAGGGGCCATTTCCAGCTATTAGTTTCGCGCTTTACAATGGCTAATGTACTCATGCATTGCATAGCAAAAGCGTAAAATAACAATAGTGAGATACCTGATGCCAGGTTGTAGACCGGTTTCCCGGATCGTGCATGCCGTTCTTTCTGCATTTTACTTTTTATGGAAGCTTCTTCGTCAGAACCAACACTGTATATGGTCGCCAAAGTTCCTACAAACACCTCACGTGCGGCAAAGGATGTGATCAAGGCAATGCCAATTTTCCAGTCATAACCTAATGGTTTTATGACGGGCTCTATAGCCTTACCAAGGATACCTATATAGGAATTTTCCAGCTTGTAAGCGGCAATTTTGGTATTAAGATCTTCAGCATTGAGATCGACATATTCCTTTTTGATAATATCTTCAGCATTATTGAATTCTTTCGTTGGCCCGAAAGATGCCAGAATCCATAAAAGGATAGAAATTGCCAAAATAATCTTTCCGGCTTCAAATACAAAGGCTTTGGTTTTATCTATGATATGAACAACTACATTTTTAACTAATGGCAACCTATAATCAGGCATTTCAATCACGAAATACGACTTCGATTTTATCTGTAGTATCCGATTTAAAATAGCGGCTGCCATGATGGCCGATGCAAAACCTAGAAGATACAAAAGCATGAGCGTTACACCCTGTAAGTTCAGAAATCCACCTAGAATATTCTGACTGGGTATTACCAGGCTGATAATAATGGCATATACAGGTATACGGGCTGAGCAGGTGGTAAACGGAGTCACCAAAATGGTGATCAGGCGTTCCTTCCAACTTTCTATATTTCTTGCAGCCATAATTGCCGGAATAGCACAAGCCGTACCTGATACCAAGGGCACGACACTTTTTCCACTCAGTCCGTATCGCCTCATGATCCGATCCATTAAAAAAACTACACGGCTCATATAGCCAGTTTCTTCCAAAATTGATAAGACCATGAATAAAAAAGCGATCTGTGGGATAAAGATCACCACACCACCAATACCCGGGATGATTCCTTCGGCTACCAAACTCGTAAAAGTACCCTTTGGCAGGTTGCTCTTCACCCACTCACTTAACGAGGCAAATGAAATATCGATAAAATCCATTGGGGCTTCCGACCAATAAAACAGTCCTTGAAAAATCAGAAACAGGATTCCAAAAAAGATCAAGTACCCAAAAATTGGATGTGTCAATATTGCATCGAGTTTCGCCCTTAAATCTGTTGCCTTATCTCTATTAACGGTATACGATTTATTCAATGCATCTGTCAAGAACTGGTAACGCTTAATGGTCTCACGGTGCTTTTGCTTCTTTTTCCCCTGATCTCGTTTATCTAAAACACCTTCAATGTATCGAAAACAAGGTTCTAATGACAAAGCCTTATGATCCAGTAAAACTTCTTTCAAACTCGCAATGCCCGTATTCTTTTTGGTGCTTATAAGAACAATTTTTGTCTTTAAATCTTTTTCAAGGCTAGTAATATCAATGGAAATACCCTTTGTTTTCATCTGGTCCTCCATATTAATGGCAAGAACCGTGGGAAGTCCGAGATCTTTTACCTGTGTATAGAGTAATAAATTACGCTTTAAGTTTTGTGCATCGGCCACCACAACAACAACATCGGGATAGTTCTCATTCGAAGTATCTGAAAGCACTTTTACAGCAATGTCTTCATCCAACGAAGTCGGATTCAGGCTATAGGCTCCGGGCAGATCTATGAACTTAGCTTTGACAGTTTTAGATAGATTGCTTACCCCTGTTTTTTTATCAACTGTAACGCCCGGGTAGTTCCCTACTTTTTGATTTAATCCGGTAAGTCTGTTAAAAAGTGATGTCTTCCCTGTATTAGGATTCCCGATAAGGGCAACTTTTAGCTGTTTGCTCATATTCGTTCGACTTGAATTTGAGCAGCCATTGCTTTTCGAATAGCCAGATAGGTACCATTAATATTTAGATAGAGCGGATCAGAAAAAGGCGCGTGCTGAACCAACTCAACATAGCTACCCTCAATGCAGCCCATTTCAATCAATTTTAAAGGAATTTTTTTTGCTTTAAATTTCTTAATGATGGCCCGTTCCCCTTTCGCTAATTCATCAACGGTGATCAACATATACTCGCAGTGTTAAGTCTGCAAAAATACATATTATTTAGAATTATTCTAAGTAAGGAGGTAATTTTTTAAGTTAACGTACTTTATTATATGGACTTTTCCAGATAAACTCGTTAAAGCTCTTGCCGCTGGCTATTCCGTAAAACAGGATATAGCCGACGGCAAATTTGAAATAAAACAAAAATAACATAATGTCATAAGCTATAGTCGCTTTGCCATTAAAGAAAAAATTGCTCGTTATATACGTGAGCAACAAACAACTTATAAACGTGGAAAAAGTAAGGTTTCCGACATTTTTCAGCGGCCAGACCAGTAACTTTCTTAACGGATGTATGTCATTGCCCCATTTATAAATTAAATAATAATAGCCATTACCCATGGGTGCAAATAATAGCGGATCATCGGCTTTCTTTAATACGAATAATTTTGAAGGGGCAACAATCTTAAATCCGTCTAACTTGGTAGTGTGCTCTTGTTCCAGCTGTCTTATTTTAGAAATAGCATTGGCTGGAAAATCACCTTTAAAATATTTGGTCTCAAGAAATCGTAGTCGGTAATCAATACAGATCTTTCTGATCTGATCGATATGAAAGATGCGATCAACTTCAACCTTATCGATATCAAAATGATTGGTTACATCATCTTCAGCATTTGAAAGGGTTTGCAATATGCTTTCTCGTTGTATGTCTAAATCATCAAAAATAGACTGAAGCCAAGACTGCATATCTGTTTGCTTGATCATTCTACTACGTTCTTCAAGTAACATCGACTTAAAATATATGTTTTTAATCATAGTACAGACCTTTTGCTAAAAAATACGACAAATGAAATCATTATGAAAACAGCACTCAAAGTTGTCACTATTTAGAATCATTCTATATAAAAAACACGAAACCAAGGTATTAAAAATATTATTTTTATTTATTCTAAATAAGCTTTGTAAAATCAAAAATCTGTCTTACTTTTGACGGCATAAAAAATACTTATTTATAATTAGTCTAAATAAAATGAGAAAGATTTTAGCACTCTCCATCTTCACCGCTCTGACCTTAACTCTAACAGCTCAAAAAAAACAGCAACCACAAAAAAATAACTTAGATTCTATTCAGAATCTGGACGAAGTTATTTTAAAAACAAATGTAATCTTCGGAAATAAATATGTGGCTCGCAACCGTACAGGTTCTGCTTATTATATCTCTCCTAAGGAAATTCAAAAATTCAATTATACTGATGTAAATCGTGTATTGAAAACCGTGCCTGGAGTTAATATGTATGAAGAAGACGGATTCGGCCTTAGACCGAATATTAGCTTACGCGGAACTTCTCCTGAGCGAAGTGCTAAAATCACGGTAATGGAAGATGGCGTTTTGATTGCACCAGCCCCCTATAGTGCATCATCGGCTTACTATTTTCCTACAATTGCCCGCATGCAGGCGGTGGAAATATTAAAAGGAAGCAGCCAGGTACAGTTTGGCCCGTTTACTACCGGAGGTGCCATCAATATGATTTCAACTCAGATTCCTGAATCTTTTGGTGGTAAGATTCGTGCAAGTTATGGCAGTTTCAATTCATCTCAAGTGCATGCTACCTTGGGTGGAACCAACAAGAATTTAGGCTATGCCATCGAATTTTTAAACTATGGCTCCGACGGGTTTAAGGACCTGTTCAACGGTAACGAAACAGGTTTTACTAAAAATGATCTGTTAGCCAAATTGCGAGTAAACCTTTTCCCAAAAGCCAAAGTGAAGCAATCATTAGAAGGAAAGTTTCAATTCTCTGATGAAGAATCCAACGAAACATATTTGGGCCTTACCCAAGAAGATTTTAATGCGAACCCGTTTAGTCGCTATGCCGGTTCAGCGAATGATCTTATGGATAATAAACACAGACAATTTATGTTAACACATGTCGTTGATTTTTCTAAAGACTTCAGAATCACTACGAATGGGTATTCGAACTACTTTGAAAGAAACTGGTATAAAGTAGATTTTATTACAATTGATGGTGAGAGAAAATCAATAGGGAGCGTTTTTGGAGCACCAGAATCATATCCTGACTACATAGCATTGGTTCAAGGAGCGCTTGCTTCTGATGGCGATGACTTCTTAAATTCCAGGGCCAATAATAGAGAGTATAGATCTCGGGGAATTCAAACAAAGTTCGACCTGCACTGGAAAAAAGGTGAATTATTCCATGACTTGGAGATTGGATTACGCTATCATTACGACGAAGAAGATCGCTTTCAATGGATCGACGACTATTCCATCAATGAAAGTGGCCAGTTAACCTTAGAGAATGCCGGTATACCAGGAACCAACGCGAATAGAATTAGCAGTGCAACCGCGTTTGCCGCATTCGCTACTTACAAATTAAAATATAACAACTGGACATTCACTCCAGGAATCCGCTATGAGAATATCTCATTAAAAAGAGAAAATTTTGGTGGAGACGATGTTAACAGAACCGGTAGTGATTTATTCATTAGAGAAAATGACATTGATATATTTATTCCTGGCCTGGGCATTAATTATAAAGCTAACAATGATCTTTCTTTCTTTGGTGGCGTTCATAAAGGCTTCTCACCTCCGGGAAACCAACCAGGTGAAAAACCTGAAGAAAGCATCAATTATGAGTTGGGCTCGCGATTTGGTTTAGGAAACTTTAAGGGCGAAGTGATAGGTTTTTACAACGATTATGACAACTTATTGGGTAGTGATCTGGCCGCCACAGGAGGCACAGGTTCATTAGACCAATTTAATGCTGGTCAGGTTGCTGTTAAAGGAGTTGAAGTACTTATAAATTATGACGTACTTCACAGCAATGAGCGCTACAACCTACCTATCACTATTGGATATACTTTGACAGATACCGAGTTCAAGAACAGTTTTGGTAGTGAAGAAGATCTTTGGGGAGAAGTCGTTGCTGGTGATGAGCTTCCATATATTTCAAAACATCAATTCAATATTGGTGTTTCTCTTGAACACACGAAGTTTGAATTCAACCTTAATGGACGCTTTAACGGTAAGTTCAGAACGGAAGCTGGAAGCGGAACAATTCCAGCAAATGAATTAGTGGATGACAATTTTATCATTGATTTTTCAGGTAAATACCACTTTAACAAGAAACTTAGCTTAACAGGAAATATTATCAACCTGCTTGATGAGACCTATGCTGTTTCAAGAGTTCCTGCCGGATTACGACCAGGACATCCCTTTGGTGCTTACGCAGGACTGCAATTCGTATTCTAAGCTTTCGTAAATAATTAGTTAATTCAAAAAGGGAGGTCGAGAGGCTTCCTTTTTTTAGTTTTGTGCTTTTAAATAGGCAATCACAGTTTTACGAATATCGGCGCCTAGTTCTTCTTCAGCAGGTGTATAAATGCTTAAAACGTCCTTATTATCCGGTTTTAAAAATGGAATGTCAAATCCTTTTAAGAGGTAGTCACTAAAAGCCACAGTATACGTTTTTTCAGGGTCAATTGGTTTTCCATTAATCAACCACTTATCTTTATACGCAACTAAATGGCGCTGCAGATAGGCACCCTTGCCTGCCCTCGATTTTCCATAATCCAAAACTTCTTTCAGCAGGCTGCCCTTTACCTCCACTTTAAGGATACCTCCTCCAAAGGGTAACACTCTAAAAATATCCAGACTTGTAATATTACCTGATAACTGATCATCAATTCTTATGGAGCCCCCATTGACCAGTGCACAATCTACCTTATCCTCAAATCCGAAGGCCATGGAGCGCGCAATTAAGTTCCCTAAATTGGTTTGGATACTTCTAATGGGCTTATCCCTTCCGTCAAGGGGTTCTTGTGCTGTATGGATGACCTCGTTTGGATTGTCAATTATCTTTTTGATTTGTGTTTCAAGTATACCGTTCCATTTATCTACTATTTGCTTTACATTCTCCTCTTCTCCGGTCTTTTCATTGATCGGCACAAGCTCAGAAATCAATTGATATGTTTTCAATTTTTTGTCATAATGAATTCTATGTACATAAACCGTTTTCGCATTGGCGTCAGCCTTGGCAATCTTGGTTTTTCCAACTTCAACCAACATGTTATTGTGCTCATGCCCGCCCATAATCAAAGGAAGTGCGGGTAAGAGCTCGGCGATCTTTTTATCTTGTTCGACCTTTACATGTGTTAAGCCAAAAATGATGTCTGCCTTTTCCTTTAAGGAATTATAAGCCCTCTTAGCCTGTTCATACATGTCGGTATACTCAGCATAGCTGGTCGGATTTGATGGTAACAACACACCGAATAATCCAATTTTAATTGCAGTACCATCTGCATCCTGAGCTTCGAGAATATGCGTGTCAGTAGCAAACTCCTTAATCCCATTTCGCTCTTTGTAAAACGGATAAGTAGTACCCGCTACTTTTTGACGTACATTAGCAGAGGTCCATGCAAATTCTGATTCATTCAATCGTTGCTGGAGGTCATTTTTGCTTAAATCGAATTCATGATTTCCAAAGGTAACCAGGTCTACACCCAGAGCATTCATAACCTCAACCATTTGTCTTCCCCGAATTCGTTTTCCTTCATATTTTACGGTGCCAAGTAGTGAGGGATTTAAAAAATCACCCGCCAGAAAGGTGAAGGTATTTGGATTTTCATTCAGTAGTTGCTTTCTTAGATTTGCCACACGCGCCATGCCTCCTACTTTGCCGCCTTCGAGCGGTGCAATTTCATAAACATCATTTAGTTGTAGAAAAGTAAATGAAATCTTATGATCATCTACTACGGGTTGATTCTGAACGCTTGGTTGTGCTGTCTTACAGGAAATGCCTAGTAAAATAATCGCCGCTAAGAGAAAGGATTTATAAATCTTCATGACAATGGTTCTATTCCATAAAATTAAATTAATAACTTCGTAGCACAAAAGGAAAATTCATGAAAAATAATATCTATGCCATTATTTTTGGTTTAGCCATTGTAGCAGCCGCAGCACTTTTAGGTAACGCCTTCAAAAACAGAAATAGTAAACATGGGACCATATCGGTAACCGGTTTGGGAAAAGCAGATTTTACGTCTGACCTTATCGTTTGGGAAGGAAGCTACTCAGCTTTAAGTGCAAATCTACAACAGGCCTATTCGAGTTTGGAAAATGACAAAAAAATAATTACCAATTATTTGAGTGAGAAAGGAGTAAATGCTGATGAGATTGTTTTTAATGCTGTCAAAACCTCTGAAAAAAGAGAACAAAACTATTCGGAAACCGGTCGTTATATGGGGGATAAATTCATAGGTTATCAATTATCTCAATCCATCAAAATTGAATCTACCGATGTGGCCCAGATCGAAAAAATAGCAAGAGAAATCACCGAGCTTTTAAATAAAGGTGTACAATTCTACTCGCAACCACCACGCTACTATTATACAAAATTAGCTGGCTTGAAGATTGAAATGATCTCCAAAGCTACGGAAGACGCTAGGCTTAGAGCAGAGAAAATTGCAGAAAATTCAGGTTCGGCGTTAGGGGAACTAATAGATGCTAAAATGGGAATCTTTCAAATTACGGGACAAAATTCAAATGAAAATTATTCCTGGGGTGGAACTTTCAATACATCGGCAAAAAAGAAAACGGCTTCCATTACAATGAAACTCAATTATAAAGTAAAATAATCGTTAGTGAAACACTCTTGAAGAATGGATATAGGAAGCATTGAAAGCTTCTTGATCTACACCTGTTTCGACTTGTTTCTCTTTAAAATACGCTACCAGATGTTCTGTTGGCATATTTCCGGTTAATTCATCTTTAGCCATAGGGCAGCCGCCAAATCCTTTGATCGCACCATCAAAACGTCTGCATCCTGACTTGTAAGCAGCATCTACTTTTTCATACCATTTTCTTGGAGTTGTATGTAAATGTGCTCCAAATTCTATAGCAGGATATTGCGGAATTAAATTTGAAAATAAATAATTAATTATTTCCGGTGTCGAACTGCCGATTGTATCTGACAATGACAAAATCTTCACGCCCATTTCAGCCAGCTTTTCTGTCCAGTCAGCAACAATGTCCACATCCCAAGGGTCACCATAGGGGTTGCCAAAACCCATGGATAAATACGCCACCACTTCTTTATCTGACCTCACGGCCAAGTCCAAAATCTCCTCAAGCACTTTTACCGATTCTGCAATGGTCTTACTCGTATTTCGCATCTGGAAATTCTCTGAAATAGAGAATGGGTATCCTAAATAATCGATCTGCTTAAATTGACAAGCATCATTTGCACCTCGAACATTTGCTACGATTGCTAATAACTTACTTCTGGTCTGTGAAAGATCGAGTTGTTGCAGCACTTCACGTGTATCGCGCATCTGTGGAATGGCTTTTGGCGATACAAAGCTGCCAAAATCAATGGTGTCAAACCCAACCCTTAATAACGAATTTATATAGTCAGCCTTGGCTTTTGCAGGAATATGATAGTGCTTTATGCCCTGCATCGCATCACGAGGGCATTCAATAATTTTTACAGCGTTTGACATGGCTGATAAAAATACTATTTTTATTCAGATTAGAAGACGGAAGAGAAAAAACACCACGCATAAAAAAATCCTGCCAAGGCAGGATTTTTAAGTTTATCTTTCCTCAAGAACTAAGCCACCGCTGAAGCTTCTGATTTGGCTGATATCTTTGCCGAATGCACTAAAAGATCTACGATCTTGGTAGAATAACCATACTCGTTATCATACCAGGCTATGATCTTCACAAACGTATCAGTAAGGGCAATTCCCGCTTTTGCATCAAATACCGATGTTCTGGGTTCACCAACAAAATCCTGAGAAACTAAATCTTCTTCCTCATATCCTAGTATACCCTTTAAATCTCCTTCCGCAGCATCCTTCATAACTTTACAAATCGCTTCGTAAGAAGCCGGCTTAGCAAGATTTACCGTTAAATCAACCACAGAGACATCCATTGTTGGTACCCGGAATGCCATTCCTGTTAATTTACCATTCAATTCTGGGATAACTTTTCCTACCGCTTTGGCGGCACCAGTTGTTGAAGGAATAATATTATGTAGCGCAGAACGGCCTAATCTCCAATTCTTTGCAGAAGGTGAATCTACCGTTTTTTGTGTTGCTGTTGAAGCATGAACAGTGGTCATCAAACCATCTGCAATTCCAAAATTATCATGTAATACTTTTGCCACAGGCGCGAGGCAATTCGTGGTACACGAAGCATTTGAAACTATTGTATCTGATGCTTTCATGGTATCATGGTTTACTCCCATTACAAACATCGGTGCATCTTTAGAAGGTGCCGAGATAAATACTTTTTTCGCCCCGCCTTTAATATGTAATTCTGCAGTCTCCAATGTAGTAAAAATACCGGTAGACTCAATCACATATTCTGCGCCTGCTTCATCCCATTTTATATCCTCTGGGTTACGTTCTGCCGTTACACGTATCTCATTACCGTTCACCACCAATTTTCCGTCTCTTACTTGAACATCACCATCAAATTTTCCATGTACAGAATCATATTTTAGCAAGTATGCTAAATAGTCTACATCCAACAGGTCATTAATAGCAACAACCTGAACATCGTCTCTCGACACCGTTGCCCTGAAGGCAATTCTACCTATTCTTCCGAATCCGTTAATTCCTACTTTAATCATTTTTAAAAATTTTTATATTGACAATATATCTGATATCCTTAATAATTCCTTATTAATTTCATGCTCGCGTTTAATGGCGTCTTCAATATTCGTAGTTAAGATCTTTCCATTGACAAACCCTACCATTACATTTGATTCTCCATCCAGCAAAAACTCGACTGCCTTGACTCCCATTTTACTAGCCAAAACACGATCAAAACATGTGGGGTTTCCTCCTCTTTGCATGTGCCCTAAGACCGAAACTCTCGCTTCATATTCGGGTAAATGCTCTTTTACATACTCAGCCAGTTCGAATACATTCTTACCTATCTTATCGCCTTCAGAAACAACTACGATACTCGAAGTTTTACCACTGCGCTTACTTCTTTTCAAAGACTCCAAGAGACGATCTAAACCAAGATCTTCTTCAGGGATTAAAATTTCTTCAGCCCCGGCACCTACGCCCGCATTAAGCGCTATAAATCCTGCGTCACGCCCCATAACTTCAATAAAAAATAATCTGTTATGTGAGCTCGCAGTATCTCTAATCTTATCGATCGCCTCGACCACAGTATTTAAGGCAGTGTCATAGCCAATAGTGGAAGTCGTACCCGCAATATCGTTATCTATTGTTCCTGGTATCCCAACAAAAGGGATGTCAAACTCTTTACCGAAAACGACCCCACCCGTAAATGTTCCATCACCACCAATAAGGATTAATCCATCTACCTCGGCCTTTTTCAAACTTTCAAATGCTTTCTTTCGACCTGCTTTTGTCCTAAACTCCTGAGATCTTGCAGATTGAAGGACGGTTCCCCCAGCGCTTATGATATTCTTTACGCTTCGAGCATCCATTTCAATATAATCTCCGTCAATCATACCCTGATAACCCCGGTAAAAGCCAATACATTTTATTTTGTAATAAGCACATGCTCTTACCACCGCACGAATAGCAGCGTTCATACCCGGAGCATCACCACCAGAGGTAATTACGCCTATTTTTTTTATCGGTTTTTTCAGTCTTACAATACTATGTAAAATTAGCCATTTAAAGGCTATTAGACGTAAATTTTAGTTGTTTTATACGATAACGTTTTCGATTTTATTCTCGCTGTGAAGACTTCTTATTCGTATCTGTAGTGTCTTTTTTGGCCTTGACAAAGTTAACCAGATTCTTTTTGACTTTCAGGCTATCAGTTTTTGGTTTATTCGAACTATTTTTTCTCTTACCGAAAACCTTTTCTTTCAACTCTTTTCCAGTATCAAAGTCGACTCGATATGATAAACCTATACCTTGTGTATAGCCTTCTTCGTCAGCTACGGCGAACTCCACTTCATTTTGCCTGTTATATCCCTTGAGGCGGAAGGTTTCAGCTTCATTCAGGGGTAATTCGAGTTCAACTTCACCCACTACACGGGATTGTGTATTCCCTCCTACAGGTACCCCTACGCGGCCATTCCAAATGATACGTTTGCCGAGTCGGCCAGAGGCCGTTAGGCCTAATTGGTCATCAGTATTTAATGCCTCATTGAGGTTATTTCGGTTACCGATAGCATAGGAAACCCCTACACTGAATTTTTCTCCCCTGCTTTGCAACAAGTTTGATAAGACACTGGATATTTTTTCTGACAGCAACGAGGTTCCAGCCACCCCGGCATCTATTCCAATTCCCCCGTCATCAATATCGGTGAAAGCACCAGATACGAGCAATGAAAAGAACTGCGTCATTTTTCTGTTTTGGTCACCTAATTTGAATTGTAATTCTGAGTTTACCAGGGAAGCGGCGTTCGGTATATCCAGGTCAAATTCTATGTCAGAATTTAGCAGCTGACCTGTAATCTTGGCGATGAGGTCTACATCCAATTCTCTTGAAGTATTCACATTATCAAGCAGCACGCTCGGATTGGCCTTCGTACGATACACTGCGGTAATATTATTGAGATATGCATCAAAAGGATTACCATCCCAAACTACAGAACCATTAGGTTGTACAATAAAATCTTTATTGACAATGTTTCTAAACTCATAAATACCTTCACTTACCACGTAGGTACCTTTGACTTCGAATTTACCATTAGTATTGATACTGATATCTAAAAATCCGTTACCGCGCCCTCGCAGTACGCTTCCTGTATTTCTATCAACCACTATCTCTGCCAAAGCATCATCAGTAGCTTCTAAAAAGAAATTAAGGGTTAATCCTTTCACAGCATCAAAAACGACTTGTTCTGCAATGTTCTCATCGATCCCACTTTCCGTCTTGGAGATAAATCGAACCAGCTTAGAGTCCCCAATAGTATTCACATCATTCAACGGAACTATGAATTCTGACCCGGGCATGGTTTTACCTTCAACATCAATTACCAATTGGTCTGTGTAACCAGAAATGGAGGCGTTACCTTGTATAAACCCGGTGCCATAGTAAGGAATTTCTTCGCTTTCTTGGGTATTCAGAACTAATAGATTATTTGTATCTATTTGAAGGTCTAAATACCATTTTTTGAATTCATTATGTGAAATTTCTCCAGATAAGGTAGCCTCGGTATCATGCGCTACGTCTAACAAAGTTGTCGGTAAGAATTTAAAGGTTTGCTTGCTCAATTCTATTTTGGACCTTCCAATAAAATCATAATCAACATTTAAATATGGAAACGCAAGTCCTCCATTTTCCAGGAAGAGTTCACCGTCTATATCAGGATTTTTCAATATTCCGGTAACAATACCTTTACCGGAAATTTCGCCTCGAATCCTGTTTAAGATATCTTCGCCAAGAGGGTCAAAAGCCTTCACATTGAACTTGTCTAAGGCGTAGTTCGCAAAGATCGTTGGTTCCTTAGGTTCGAAATCAATTTCGCCGGTGGCCTGAATACTCTTCAAGTTGTCATTTTGCAACGAGGCGTTCACGATATATTTCTTTAAAGAATTACCACCTTGCGCATCAACAACAAGGCTCCCTTGTTTATAGTCATTTATATAGAAATCATCAATGATCACCTGCGCAATAGGCAAAGTCGTTCCATTTACCTGCTTATAATTCAGTCGCCCGTTTACGAGTCCGCTAAATGCCAGATTATCAATTTTAGGAGTGATACCGTCAAGCTTTACATCCTTTAAGTTCAGACTAATATCTTTATCACTATCGCTGTTAATAACGCCTAAGAGATCAATTTGCTGGTCTCCCGATATAGCATTGATTCTGTCAAAGGCAAAAGTTTGAAGTTTTTCATCAAAAACAACTTTATTCTGATTATTATCTGAAGGATTCACGACCCAATCGTTGTCTTTGAATTTAATATTCGACGGTTTTATACCAATAACCGACTGATTATTTTCGTTCAGCGTATGGTAAAAACTTAGGTCAAATTTTTCACGTAAACGATCTCCGCCCACAAAATCGGTCCTAAAAAATAAGGTATCGTTTAAAGTTACATTCACCAAGTTGAGGTCTGCGACATTGTAATACTTAGTATTTACTTTACCCATGCTTAACAAGGTGTTGTACAATGGGTTCTTATTGTCTATCTGAAGGCGTATCTCTTCAATAATATTCTCATAAGCCTCTACTTTGGGTGACTTGACCAAAAGTTCAAACTTATTTTTATCGGCATTAATTTTTCCTTTAATAGAGGTGTTTGATCCAAGATTTACTTTAGGATAAAATACTTCTACGATCTTGTTGTAAACCTTAAAATTAAAATCCAGAAATTGCCCCGGAGATACCTCATCGGGTTCATAATTGGTATAAATACTTCCTAAAGAATTCTTCGCTAACTTAGGTAGTTCTTCAAACTTGTAGCGTCCTTTTAAAGTGCCATTCACTATATCAGTCGAATTTACTGTAATGGTTCTCGTTGTGTCTATAAAAGCGGAGACTACATTGAAATCTCTAAAGTAATACTCATCAATATGGTTTGTATAGGATGCGTTTCTAAAATCAATTGTTCCCGCTATATTATCAAATGTGTTCCCGTTTAACTTAATATCGATTTTTCCTTTAAGGATAGCCTTTGAATGCTCTTTAAACAGGTTTAGTTTATTAAAATCTGAAAAGGCGACATCAGCCTTAAAGTCGAATTTATAGTCTCTGGAGGATAGGTCGGCAAGACCATTAAAATTCATTTTTAAATTTTCATCGTTGGTTGTGAGTTGCCCATCGAAAAGCTGATTTTGAAACACACCATTTACATCAATGTTGCTATACGTGTAGCCTTTATATTGATGCTTTGAAATCTTGCCTTTAATTCTTGTATCCAGCGTTTCCAACGTGAATCCCTGACCGTCAACGTCTGCTACCAATGATAATTTACCAATCAAACTGTCATTTACGATCTTACCGAAATCTAAATCGATAAATTCAACCTTTCCCTTATATTCTGCATTATCAATATCATCAATATTCGTTAGTTCCAAATCGGTGATGGACCGACCAAGGGCGCTATTGATTACAATATTGGCATCAACCATTTCCTGAGTAATATAGGAGCTGCCCGCCATAGAAAATCGACCAAACTTATTAAGAACGCTCGGAAGGGTCTTACCGAGAATATTTGGTAACAATTGCTTTAAATTGTCATGTGTAGATGCCAGTTCATAGATTCGTGCATCTAAAGAAAATCCTTTTTCCTTGTTTACAATATTTTTGAAATGCAGGTCTCCATCTATGATTGAGTTTCTGTTTGAAACCAGATTCAAGTCTTTTAACTTGAAATCATTTAAGGTTCCGGTGAACCTGGTAGTGAAATTTACCTTATCGTTTTTACCAAGTTCGCTATAAAATTTATTTAAATCAACCAAGGATATGGACGACTTATTAAAATCTGCCTGGATCTGAACTTTGTTGTTAAAGTCTGACAAGTCTTCAATGTTATAACTAAAAATAATATCGCTGTTCACCAAGGAGTTCTCGGTTTCAAGTACTGTACCGGTAAAAGTCATTCGTGACTTTGTATATTTAAAATCTGAAGTCAGGCCCACTACTTTTATACCGTGATTTTCATCAAAACTCACCTCTCTTACATTGGCGGAAACATCAGGCCCTTCTATTTTGAAGTCTTCAATAAGTCCGGTAATATGTTTATAATAAACGATAGGTTCTTCTTGTTTATTCTTATCATAGAGTATAAAATTTACATCCTCCAATTCCAGTTTAGGGCTGGTCATTAAAAAAGGTGGTGTATTCGGATCGCGCTCTTTTCCGTCATCAAATTTATCTACAAAAATGGCCAGGTTATCCCGGTCTTCACCTTCATGGGTAATCATCGTAACCGTTGCACCCTCTAGTTGAACATCACCTAATTCTAAGCGATTGTCTACTATATTTCTATAGCTAAACACCGAAGTCTTAAGGCTTTTGACATGTATGAGCGAGTCATTTTTATGGTCGGTTATTTTAATATCTTTAAGGTTGACACTTCCCAGAAACGAGAGATCAACCTTTTTAACCACTATTGCAGTTCCATAGGTTTTATTAAGTTGGGAAGTAGCGACTTTGCCGAGTTGGGTTTGCACAAAAGGAAGTCTCAATAAAATTACGGTCACTAAAAGAAAAAGGGCCAACCCCAGTAGAAATCTTTTCGTTATTTTTAAAAACCGTTTTATCGTTTTAATTGTTATAAATTTGCATCCTTAAAAGTACATAATTTCTCAGCACAATTTTTGTGCCTTTTTGGTAATACTGCAAAAAAAAATAACGTATATACTAGCTATTGAATCTTCATGTGACGATACAAGTGTAGCTATACTTAAGAACGATCAAGTATTGGCTAATGTTG
>JAAUYD010213792.1_pt1 | contig 16172 bp, 15 predicted proteins | sample 7278101 | NCBI WGS metagenome assembly JAAUYD01 (sample SAMN14350128, study PRJNA611818) | marine sediment metagenome | isolation source: surface marine sediment (0.6m) | place: French Polynesia: Moorea | collected 2018-08 | reverse complement strand
GGCCGAACTCGTCGCTGCCGGCACTGACAACGTAGTCCGGCAGATCGGGACAGGCCCTCAGCATTTGTTGTTCAAGCCCCGGCGCGAAATCCGCGAGGCTCTCGGCATCGAGATCGGCATTGATGAAGACAAACCCCACGATCCGATCCACCCGCACGGCCAGCAGGTTTCTGCGCTGCTGGCCGGCTTCGGACGCCCGGTCCACGCCCCGTGCGCCGCGGAGCTTGCCTTCCAGCGTAAAGGTCCAAGCGTGGTAGGGGCATGTCACGCGGGATTTGTTGCCCTGTCCGTCGACAAGCCTGTGTCCGCGATGCGGGCATACATTGTGAAAGCCCTTCAGCTCGCCCTCTGACGTGCGGACAAGGAAGAAGTCCTGACCATGCAGCGTGAACGCGAAATAGTCGCCGGGGTTGGCGACCTCGCTTTCGTGGCACACGAACTGCCAGGAATTGTAAAGGAGGTCACGGACTTCAGAGTCCATGACCTTTTGATCGACATAGTAATGCGCGGCGAGCGTGTCTTCGCGGCCGGCCGGATCTGGCGCGATTTCGGTTCCCTTGAACGCATTGACCACAGACATCGGACAGCCTCCCCTTGCCAAGTGCGGTGGATTGACCCGGGGCACAATGCGCGATCGGGTCAGAAATCTACACTGGCGTTGAGCTGATGCCGCCGATAAGATTTTGTTATGGGAAAGCTGCTCCGCCCCACAGCCGGATCGTTGAACGCACTTCTCGTTCTCGAGGTTGTGGTCCGCCATTCAAGCCTCTCACGCGCCGCCAAAGAACTTGGGCTGAGCCAACCGGCGGTGTCGCGGCATGTTGCAACCCTGGAGGGCCGGCTCGGGCAAACGCTTTTCAGGCGGAACAACAACCGCATCACACCTATGCCACACGCCGTGCGGCTGGCTGAGGCCATCCGGCTTGGCTATGGCCACATCGACCAGGTCTGGACCGACATCGCCGCCCGTTCCGACCACGACGAGGTCACGCTCGCCTGCACATACGGGTTTGCGGACCAATGGCTGATGCCGAGGTTTGACAGCCTGAGAAATGCTCTGGATGGAGGACGGGTGCGTGTTGTGACAACGGACCAGCTTGGCGATATCGATCTGAGCCGGGTGGATGCGGCCGTGGTTTGGGACACCGCGACATCGCCCGACAGGCCTTTCGTTCCTTTGATCAGATCGGAGGTTTTTCCGATTTGCAGCCCCAGTTTTCTGCAGAGACACCCCGACGCGGCAGAGGGCATTGAGACCCTGCCGCCCGAGTTGTTCCTTCACTTTGATGTTGGAGACTCAGGGTTCATGACCTGGCCGAAATGGTTTGCGCTAGCGAAGCTCGAACCGCCTGAGTTCAAGCCGTCAGCGGACTTCGATGCCTACCCATTTCTCCTGCGATCGGTCCAGCAGGGCGAAGGTATCGGCTTGGGTTGGCACGGTCTTGTGGACGAGGCGCTTTCGAAAGGAGATATCTTGCGCCTAGGCCCGAGTGTATCCGATCGCGAAGCTTCCTACTTCCTGCAACACCGCCCTTTCCAGAGCGACAGTGCATTGCTTGCGCGAACGGTGCAGTGGTTCAGGGACTCTGCTTCGGTCTAGAGCCTAAGACTCCGCGTGACGACAAAGTCCCCGAAAGGCGGCCTTGGGCGAGCCGAGATAGGATGCGTCTGCCTGCCAACGAGGGATGCCGGACCGGATGCCAAGGCTGGTTGCGGCGCCCGTGCAGCAATGTCTCGACCGTTCCCCTATTTCTCCCAGTGCGGCAGCCAATCGCACTTCAGGCGGAGTGAGACACCCGCGGCGTCTTCCTCAAGCTTGACCACATGCAACTCGCCCTTGTCGCCGCCATAGGTCTCTCGGGCGTCTTCAAACTGCTTGCAGACCAGCCGTGTCGCAGGGGCTGCCGTTCCGGCGTCGTCGCAGGCCTCGACGATCAGCCTCAGGTCCTTTTGGCAGAGGTCCAGTGTAAATGATGGGTCGTAATGCCCCGCAAAGACCGACGGTGCATCGTGATGCATGCACCAGCTGTCACTGGCTCCGATCTTGAGCGCGTTCCATGCACGCGACAGATCGACACCGGACTTGACCGCCATGACCAGAGCTTCGCCCATGGCCGTGGCATGAATGGCCCAGAGCTGGTTGCTGGCCAGTTTGGTGATCGCTCCGCTGCCGCTTGGCCCCATGTAGTGAAGCGGCCCCATCAGCTCCATGACCGGGCGGATGCGTTCGACCGTGGCTTCGTCACCGCCCGCAAATTGAGGCATGTTGCCGGTGCGTGCCCCATCGACGGCGCCGGTGACCGGGGCATCGATGAGCTGCACGCCGATGGCCGCGAATTCCGCCGCAAGCTCCCTGACGACGGCCGGCTTGTTCGTCGTCATGTCCACCCAGACCTGTCCGGATGACATGCCGGACAGTAACCCGTCATCGCCCGCCACAAGCTCTTCGATCTGTTTCGGGCCAAACACCATGGTGAACACGATATCAGTATCCCGCACTGCGGCCTTTGGCGTCTCGGCCCAGGTTGCCCCAAGGGCAAGGTGCTGCTCTGCCCGACTAGGGTCCAGGTCGAAGACGGTCAACTCATGCCCCCCTTTGATCAGGTTCAACGCGGCAGGACCGCCCATGGTGCCGATCCCGATGAAACCGATGCGCATGCCTACTATCCTTTTGCTTTTCCGGACCTCAGGCCGCCAGGATTTCATCAGTGGATTGCACCGCGCCGAATTCGCCTTGCAGGTTGGCAAGGGTGACCGAGTGGATTTGATCCGCGCTATGGGCCAGGCCATCCGGCCCCGTCGCCTCGTAGGCCCAAACGGCGTCAGAGACATAGATCATGTCAAAGCCCCGGCGGCTGGCCGACCGCGCGGCGGATTCCGCGCAATGATTGGCCGTTACGCCGCAGATGACCACACGATCAATGCCTGCCGCGCGCAAATCGGCCTCGAGCGTGGTGCCGGTGAACGCGCTGGAGACATGTTTTATGATCACCGCTTCGTCCGCGCGGGGCATGGCAAAGGGTTGTACCGCGGCACCGGGTGCGTCGGCGTGGAACGGGTCCGCCGGATCATTGGCGTGGTGGTGGACATGGACGACCTTGTCGCCATTGGCGCGAAAATGGTTCAGAAGTCGTTCGATATTACCGGCAGCTTCCGGGCAGGATCGCGCGGCGCCAGCGGCATCGTCATGGGCCAGCGCCATCTGCACATCGATCACAAGCAAGGCTGTTTTCATGTCCCGGATGCCCTATCCACTGGCCGCGCTCTTGCGATCGGCGAGGATCTTTTCAGCGCGCTCGCCGTAAATCCTAATGTTGATCTCGTCGGCAATCACACGGTCTGGCTGCTCATCATACGTCATGATCGCGGAGATACGCGGACGAGCGCCTTCGACCTTGGTCACGCCATGAAGCGAATTGCCGCCCCTGAACAGCGTGAATGCCCCGGCTCCGCGCGAAAATGTCCGCGCCCCGGACATGTCGCCCGCCAGCAACCGGTCCACCGCTTCACGGTCTTCGCCATCATCGGTCCGCGAATTTGGAAGGAACGTGAACTCACCACCCGCCTCAGCGGCCTGCAACAGCAAGGTCACGGTGCACTCTGTCGTGTCGTAATGCCAGGCGTGCCAGCTCCCCGGTTGCAGGGCCACCACGTTGAGCGCCTGGAACTCGTCGGCACAGCGATAGAGCCGGTCCTTGTTCTGGACCCGGCGCACGAATTCCGTCAGCAGGTCAGAGCGGTAGAGCCGTTTGATCCGCGTCTCGGCCGGGATCTGATCATCCGCAAGCTGGACAGCACTATGGGTGAACTCCTTGCGTCGCGGGTCATCGTCCGGCAGCGACGGGTCGATGCCCCCCTGATAGATATTGCGTTTGACATGCAGAATTTCGGCTGTGGGCAGAAGCTCATTGGCCTCGCCGTTCAACGCTTTGAGCGCATCCGCGCGGATGAACCCGTCCAGATTGCACCAGCCATGGTCTTCCATGCGCCGCTGGCAGTTCGCCAGGAACTCCGCACCCGCCCCCCGATCCAGACTGGCAATTGGATAGCGGTCAAGTTCAACCAGGCTCAGGGCGATATCCCGCGGGGAATGGCTGACGCTTGTCATGGTGACCTCCCGGCGGGACGCCGTAGCTGTGATGGGGCACTGTTTTCTCCACGTACTATGCATGGTCCAATTGACCAGCTAAAACGAATTAATACCCGCCCATGAACAAAGAAATCTTCTGGCAGTAGATGAATAGCAACCTCAATCTCAACTGGCTCCGCAGCTTTGAATCGGCGGCGCGGTTGCTGAGTTTCACGGCCGCTAGCCGAGAGGTCGGTCTGACGCAGACCGCCGTCAGCCAGCATATCAAAGCCTTGGAGACACAGCTTGGTGCCAAGCTTTTTCTGCGCCGCGCCAAGAGCCTGGAACTGACGGATATGGGAAAGGCCTATGTGCAGACAGTGCGAGAAGCGCTGGACACGATCGAGATGTCGACCACAGGCCTCTTTGGCCCGCGACAGGCCAGCACAATTACGATACGGGCCTCCATGGCCTTCATTATGTGGTTGTCATCCAGGCTGGAGGGGTTTTTGAAGGATCATCCGGCGACCGGGATCAAGATGGTGACGGCCATCTGGGATAATCCCTCCGACCAACAGCCGATCGATCTGGACATCATCCTGGCCTCGAAAGACCACCCACGATCGGATTTGCGGTATCTGTCGGAGGAAGCACTTGTTCCCATCCTCGGCGCCGCGTCCGATGTCGACATACAAACACCGCAAGATCTGCTATCGCAGACCCCAATTCACATCATGGGGTTTGATGATCATTGGGCGCGATACCTATCCGCCCATGGACTGAAGCCAGCCCTTTCCACTGGGCGCCTTTCCTCCGACACCTCAACTGCGGCAATCGAGATGGTCGGCGCAGGGCTAGGCTGCGCGGTGGTCGTCGAACGTTTTGCGCGACAGGCGATCAGATCCGGTCAAAGCATCCGGATCGTTGGCGAACCCGTCGCCTTGGGCCAGTCACACTATCTGGTCCGAAGCGGGCAGCGCACAACGGCACAACCGCAGATAGACGAATTTGAAGCCTGGCTTCGAGAACAATTCTGAGACCGTGTTGCAGGCACAAGTATCAGAATGATGTCTCGAACCGGACATCCCGGGCGGGTGACCATTGCTGGTTGGATCCGACATCTATTCCAATTGTGAAACGCAAACCGGACAAGCTCCAGGCCCGCCTGTTCATCGTCGCTCAGGACAAGAGCGCTTGCAAGAGACCGGGTCTACCCGAGCGGGTTGAAGCATGCGACCTGAGTTTCGGAGCCTTGGTCATCCAGGCCCGGTATCTCTCGTCGACAGATGTCCGTCGCATATTGGCAGCGCGCAGCGAAAGCGCATCCAATCGGTGGATTGAGCGGGTCGGGCAATTCCGTTTCACGGCCCTCCGGTGCCTTGAGGTCGCGCCCGACGACAGGGGCGCTTTCTGCCAGGAGCTTGGTGTAGGGGTGTTTCGGGTTCGCGAAAACCTCCTCGGCCGGACCGACCTCGACCACCGCGCCGAAATAGAGGACCGCAACCCGATCGCTGACGGCTTCCACGACCGCGAGATCATGGCTGATGAAAAGATAGGTCAGGCCGAACTGGGCTTTGAGGTCAGCGAGAAGGTTCAGGACCTGAGCCTGCACCGACACGTCGAGCGCGGAGACCGGCTCGTCGAGGATTAGGATGCGGGCGTCTGCCGCCAATGCGCGGGCAATGCCGATCCTTTGCGCCTGGCCACCGGAGAATTCGTGGGGGTAGCGCTCGAGGAACTCTTCGCGGAGGTTCACCGCTGCGAAGATCTCGCGAATGCGGTCCATCCGAGCCGGTGCATCCATGCCATGGAGATGTTTCAGCGGCGCTTCCATGATCTCTTTGATCGTCTTGCGCGGGTTCAAGGATGAAATCGGGTCCTGAAACACGTACTGGATCTTCTTGCCGAACTCGGCGGGGTCGGCGTCGCCGACAGGTTTGCCGTTCAGCTCGATATTCCCCGAGGTGGGCGGCAGAAGACCTACCAGCATCCGCGCGAGGGTCGATTTCCCGCAGCCCGATTCCCCGACGATGCCCAGTGTCTCGCCCTTCTCCACCGTGAGCGTGAGCGGTTGTACCGCACGGACCAGTGCCTTGGGCGGACCGAAGAGGCGTTTGCCGACCGGGAATGTCTTTGTCAGCGCGGTGACCTTCAGTGCCTCGGTCATTGTGCTGCCTCCTGCGCCGTTGCTTCGGGGAACCTACACCGCACCAGATGCGCGCCGTCGTGGGGCAACAGGTCAATCCGCCCTTCCCGGCAGGCGGGTTGAACCTTGTGGCACCGGTCCGCGAAGGCACAGCCTTGGGGGAGCTTGTCCACGACCGGTGGCAGCCCGGGGATGGCCTCGAGGCGGCGGCGGCCTTCGCCAAGCTCCGGGACGCACTCCATGAGCTTTGCCGCGTAAGGGTGTGCCGGCGCGTCAAGGATTTCCTGAGTGGTGCCCTGCTCGACAATCCGGCCCGCATACATCACCGCGACGCGGTCGCAGAGCTGTGCAACGACGCCAAAGTCATGGGTAATAAAGACAATGGCCAGGCCCCGCTCACGGCGGAGATCGTTGAGGAGCGACAGGATCTGCGCCTGCACCGTGACATCGAGCGCCGTCGTCGGCTCGTCTGCGATGATCACCTCGGGGTCGTTGGCCAGTGCCATGGCAATCCCGACCCGTTGACGCATGCCCCCCGACATTTCATGGGGGTAGCTGTCGATCCGGTTTTCGGCATTCGGGATGCGGACCGATTTCAAAAGGTCGATGGCGTGCGCCCGGGCCTCGTCCTTCGGGGTCTTGTGGTGGCATTGAACCGCTTCGACCAACTGCTGGCCAACGGTATAGAGCGGATGCAATGTCGCCAGCGGGTCCTGGAAGATGTAAGCGACCTTCTCACCGCGCAGCGACCGGAGTGTCTCGTACGGGGCGCCGATCAGGTCTTCGCCCTTGAAGCGCACGGCCCCACCGGTGATCACGCCGGGGGGCGACGCGACGAGACCCATCACGCTCAGCGCTGTGACCGACTTGCCGGACCCGCTCTCGCCGATGATGCCGAGGCACTCGCCGGGATGCACTTCCAGGCTGACGCCGCCGACGGCCTTGTAGACCCGGTCTTTGACGTGGAACTGGGTCTTGAGACCTTGGAGGGCAAGGATCGCATCGCCCTTGGCGTCGGGGACTTCGCCTGTGCGCTGAACGCGGGTCGTGGGCATCGGGCGCTCGAGCGCGCCGGATTTCAGGCGGGGATCAAGCGCGTCGCGGACGCCATCGCCCAGAAAGTTGATCGCCATGACGATGATCAGGATCATCACGCCCGGCACAATCGATGTATGCGGATTGGTGATCAGCGCCGAACGCGCCTCACCCAGCATCGATCCAAGATCCGCCTGAGGCGGTTGCGAACCGAGACCGAGGAACGATAACCCAGCGGTTTCGAGGATCATCCACCCAATGGTCGTGGACATGGCGATGACAATCACCGGGATCACGTTCGGCAGGATTTCGGTCAGGATGATGCGCGTGTCTGTCATGCCGGACAATCGCGCCGCATCGACAAACTCCTTGTGCGCGATCCCCACGGTGATGCCTCGGATGTTGCGGGCAAAGAACGGGATGTTCACCGCCGCAACCGCGATCAGCGCATTCATGAGGCCCGGCCCCAGGGCGGCGACGATGGCCAGTGCCAGCAGGATATAGGGAAACGCCATCAGCATATCGACGCCGCGCATGATGATGTTATCGATGCGCCCGCCATAGAACCCGGCAACGATCCCGATGCCTGCCCCGATCGTGGCCGCAAGGTTCGCAGCGGCAAAGCCAACCGCAAGCGAGAGGCGCGTGCCCCAGAGGAGGCGGCTCAGGAGGTCTCTGCCGAGGTGATCGGTGCCAAGTAGCGCGCCTTCGGAGAAGGGCGGTTTGAAGCGGTTGGCGGTGTCCGTCACGTCTGGGTCTGCCAGGGGCAGAATCGGCGTGATGATCGCCAGGAGCACCACAAAGGCCATCACGATCAACCCGCCGAGTGCCAGCCGATTGCGGGCCAGCAGCTTGAAGAACACCGTCATGTCTTGATCCTCGGGTCGAGCATCGACTGTGCGACGTCGACGGCGATGTTGAAAAGGACGTAGCACGCAGCCACGAAGACCACGCCGCCCTGTACCAGAAGAATGTCCCGCTTCAGGATCGCATCGACCAGCATCCGGCCGACACCTGGCCACTGAAACACCATCTCTATGTAGACCGCGCCCGACAGGACGAAGCCTGCCTGAATGCCCAGCACCGGGATGATCGACACCATGGCGGCGCGGAGCGCATGGCCCCAGATCACGCGGCCCTCGCGCACACCCTTGGCGCGCGCCGTGCGGATGAAGTCCTGCCGCAGAACTTCAAGCATGGCCGAGCGCGACAGGCGAGCGATGACACCCGTTGCCACGACGGCCAAGGCGAGCGCGGGCAGCACCAGATGATCTAGGAGCGCCCAGATGTCCCTGTCTCCGTAAATCGGCCACATGCCCGAGACCGGGAACCAGCGCAGGTTCACCGAGAAGATCAGGATCATCATCATACCAAGAAAGAAGGAGGGGATCGAGATTCCGAGCAGGACAACGAAGGTGATCGCCTTGTCGGCAAAGCCGTATTGGCGCGCGGCAGATACGACCCCCGCTGCAACCCCGAGAAGCGAGCAAATCACGAAGGCCGTGCCAGTCAGGATCAGCGTTGCATTGAACCGTTCGAGCACCTCGTCAATCACGGGCCGGTTCAAGGCGAAGGAGCGTCCGAAGTCACCCTGGAGCATATTGCCAAGCCAGATGAAGTACCTCTGGATCAGCCCCTGATCGAGGCCAAGATCACGATTCAGTTTCTCGACGTTTTCAGGCGTCGCAAACGACCCAAGGATGGCCGTCGCCGGGTCGCCGGGGATCATTGCCATGATCAGAAAGACGATGATCGAGATCCCGAAAAGTACCGGAATTGCAGAGAGCAGTCGTTTCAGAATGTAGCCGGCCATCGCAATCCCCTGTCGCGCGGTGTGGGCAAGAGCCGGGGCAAGAGGCGCATGGCGTCTCGTGCCCCGGAGGAGGTCCCGGGTCAGGCCCGGGACTGGGAGTGTCAGTTCTTCACGACATCATCGAGAAGGAGGAAGAACGACGGCTGGAGCGAGAAGTTCTCGACCCGGTCCGACGTCACTGCGTTCTGCTTCCAGTTCGCTACGAAGACCCAGGGTGCATCTTCCTGAACGATCGTCTGCATCTCCTGATAAAGTGCGGCGCGTTCCGTCTGATCGGTGGAGGCACGGGCGGCTTCGAGCAACTCGTCGACCTTCGGGTTCGAGTAGTAGCCTGAGTTGAAGCCGCCCTGATCCGGCCAGGCGTTCGTGCGAAGTGCGAGGAATGGCAGCGTGTCGGGATCGTTGGTCATCCAAGCCATTTGTGCCATGTCCGCTTTGCCTTCGAGGCCCGGATTCACGTTTCCGAGGAACGTATTCCATTCGTAGGTCTCGATCTTGACGTCAAAACCAACCGCTTCGAGATCGGCCTGCATCGCGGTGCCCATGGCCACCGGGTCCAGCATGCCCGAGCCGCCCTCGGTGACATAGAAGGTCAGTTCGGCGCCTTCGACCCCGGCTTCGGCGATCAGGGCCTTGGCTTTTTCGGGGTCGTACGGGTAGGGCTCGAGTTCAGGGTTGTAGGCCCATGCAAACGCCGGCGGCGTAGGACCTGCGGCGACCTCTGCCGTGCCTTCAAGCACGTCGTTTACGATCGCTTCCTTGTTGATCGCATAGTTTGCGGCCTGACGGACGCGAACGTCCGCAAACGGGCCTTCCTTTGCGTTCAGGATCAGGAACCAGACATGAGGGCCGGCCTGTTCGTGCACCATGTAGGGGTCTGACTGGAACTGGCTCAGCGCCACAGGCGGGACTTCGACCATGAGGTCGATACCGCCGGCGAGCATCTCCGCCGTGCGTGTGTTGGCATCCGTGATCGGGCGGAAGACGACAGCCTGGAGGTCAGGCGCTCCATCCCAATAGTCGGGGTTCGCCTCCACCACGACTGCCTCGTTCGAGCGCCATTCGGCAAAGGTGAAGGCGCCTGTCCCCGACGGGTTACGGCCGAAGTCCGCGCCGTGCTCCATGACTGAGGCAGGCGAGACGATCAATCCGGTCGGATAAGCGAGGTTCGAGAGGAACGGGGCATAGGGCGCGTTCAGCGTGAACTGAACCGTCATCGGGTCGACGACGTCAACGCTCTGGACGGCGGAGAAGAAGAAGGAAAGCGGGAACGGGCCGGTGTCGTGATAGGGGTGGTTCTCGTCCAGCATCCGATCGAAGTTGAACTTCACCGCCTCTGCGTTGAACGCACTTCCATCGTGGAATGTCACACCTTCGCGGAGGCTGAAAGTATAGACCGTGCCGTCGTCAGAAATCGTCCAGTCCGTTGCCAAGGCCGGTTCGGTTTCGAGCGTTCCATCCTTGTAGCGGACAAGGCCGTCATAGACGTTCATCAAGATCCGGAAATCGTTCACGGCGGTCACAGCCGCGGGATCCAGAGCCTTGGGTTCGGCAATCTGGCCCACGATCAGAACGCCGGGCGGAGTCTGCGCAAACGTACCGGTTGCCGAAAGCGCCAACGTCATGGCCACCCCAGCGGCCAGCGCTGCGCGGCGGGTGAAGGTAAGAAGTGACATCATGCGTCCTCTCTGCTGAATTTATCATGATTAATTGCAGTCACGCAAATTATCATTATAAATTCAAGAAAAATGTCTAAGCTTACTGGCATGACCTACTCGATTCTCGCCTTCGACCAAAAAACAGGCGCTTTTGGTGCCGCTGCGGCCACCGGGAGCCTCTGCGTTGGGGGCTGGGTCATAAGGGGAAGCTTGGATGCAGGGTTGGTGGCCAGTCAGGGAACATCGCCGTCGACACTGTGGAGGGACCAATCACTTGAGGCGATGAAGCAAGGGGTAGCCGCCGAAGATGCAGTAAAATCAATAACTCAGGCGGATGCCGGTCGCGCACATCGGCAGCTTATCGCGCTCGACGGGGTCGGACGCACAGGCGGCTTTACGGGCTCAGAAAGCGTGGCTTGGGCAGGGCATCAGGTTGCTGCCAATCTCGCTTGCGCGGGCAACATGCTCGCTGGCCGATCTGTGCTTGAGGCAATGGAGACCGCTTATGGCGAAAGTACCGAGCCCATGGCGGATCGCCTTCTGACAGCCCTAAAGGCCTCCGAATCGGCGGGGGGCGATTCGCGGGGATTACGCTCTGCGGCGCTCCTCGTGCTCACCCCGGATGGTCCACCGCTCGACCTTAGGATCGACCATGACGAGGACCCGCTTTCCGCCTTACACCACCTTCTGGCCCATACCCGCGCCCTGCCCTATGCCGATTGGCTGAAGGAAGTGCCCGTTGCAGCAGATCCGACACGTGCACCAAAGACACTCGCCACACCCTAGGCTCAGAAAACCGACCACCCGGTTGCCTGGCTGAAGCGTGCCGCAGCCTCTGTCCCGGCTTTGGAATTGCCGTACCGGTCAAGCCCGGGCGACCAGATGCCGATGGATGCCCGTCCCGGAGCAATCAAGAGGATACCGCCGCCCACGCCAGACTTTCCCGGCAGACCGACGCGGAACGCAAACTCTCCGGAACCATCATAGTGTCCGCATGTCATCATGAGCGCGTTGACGCGACGCACGCGCTCTTTTGACACCAGGCTGGGCGAGCCTGGCAAACCGGCGAGTGTTCGGCCGGCCATGGCAAGTTGTTTTGCCGTCATTTCGATAGCGCATTGATGAAAATACGTGCCAAGGACGCGCTCGGGCTCTTCGACAAGGTTCTTGTGACTGTCCAGGTAATGGACCAATGCCTTGTTGCGCGCTCCCGCGGCCTGTTCGGACCGTGCAACCTCTGCATCGATATGGATAGAATCGTCTTCGGCCAGCGCGCGGACCAGTCCGAGCAGTTCGGCCAGGGCGATTTTGGGCGACCGCCCCCCCATAAGGGCATCTGTCACAACAAGCGCACCCGCATTCACGAAGGGATTTCGCGGGCGTCCGCCTTCGCTCTCAAGGAGCACAACCGAGTCGAACGACGTCCCTGACGGCTCTCGACCGACGCGCAGCCAAAGCTGATCGCCGTTCCGGCCTAGTGCCGCGATCAGCGAGAAGACCTTGGAGATGCTCTGGATTGAGAACGGAGTGTCTGCGTCGCCAGCAGCGTAGCACTGACCCTGCGCGTCGCAGAGCGCGATGGCGAATTGCGCAGGATCGATCTTTGCAAGCTTTGGGATGTATTGCGCAGGAGTGCCCCACGCCCAGGCTGCCCGAAGGTCGGCATCGATCTTGAACAGAATATCGCCTAGATCAGTCCGGGATGAATCTCCGGGCAAGGCGCGCCTCCTGGTGCTGCATCAACTCTTCCGCCGCAGCCATATGCGAGGCCATTGTCTCGCGCGCCGCATTTCCATCGCCCTTGCGCAAGGCTTCGATCAGTTCAAGTTGGTGTTGGCGGCCGCGCCGCCAGAGTTCATGGTTGGGAACATCGTAGAGCTTCCGATACACTGTCATCTCGGTCAGCATCCTGACCATGAAAGTGATGATGAAGCCGAGCAGGCGGTTCTCGGCGAATTCGGCCAGTTTTGCATGGAACGCCAGCGACGCGATATGTTCATGCTTTTCTTCTTCGGGCGATTGCGCAGGCGAGGCATGGGCGCTGACCAGATCAGTCAGGACATCCAGTTGTTCCGAAGCGAGACGGCCTGCCAGCCCAGCCGCTAGTTCCGGTTCGAGAGCCTTGCGCATCTGGTAGATGTCCGCCAGCGAGAGCTCTTGGAAATAGAAGTAGTTGCCCAAGAGCGACAGCGCGCGATCCTGTGAAACCTCGCCGACGAAGCTTCCACCACCGGGCCCGGTCCGGGTCACGATCAGACCCTGGGCCTCCAGGATGCGCAGGGCCTCTCTCACAGTGCCCTTGGATACCTTGAAGAGCGCGATCATCTCTGCTTCATTGGGAAGCTTGTCGCCTTGCCGCAAATCCCGCTCGACGACCCAGGCCTTGATCTGATCCGCGACCTGAACCGGACGCGACCGCTTGGATTTCGCTTTGATTTCTTGTCCGCCGTCCATGCTCACCTCGGTTTTTTTCAAGAGATAGACAACCCCTCCCGCTTTGTGTAGCACAAAATTATCATGATAAATAGGATGGCCCATGACCTGGGGTGAAAAAGCGCAAGAAAGGCTGACCCGGATAGCAGAGTGCAGCGCCAGTGGACCTGGCGTGACCCGGTTTCCCTTCACACCAGAACATCAGGACGCGTTAGAGCATATTCGCGCGTGGATGGAGTGTGCCGGTCTTACGGCTCGTCTTGACGCGGCCGGTACACTCGTTGGACGGCGTGATGGCAAGGGTCGCACCGTCCTTTTGGGGTCGCACCAAGATTCGGTTCGAAACGCAGGCCGCTACGACGGGATCATGGGGATCGCGCTGTCCTGCCTCGCGTTGGAGAAGCTTCGGTCCGAGAACCGATCCCCCAGATTTCCCATTGAGGTGCTGGCGTTTGCCGATGAGGAAGGGGTGCGGTTTCCGACAGCGCTTCTGGGGCCTCGGGCACTGGCAGGAACATTGGATCCGGGCGTCCTTGAGATGGTCGACCAAGACGGCTGCAGCGTCTCGGATGCGCTGGACGCATTTGGAGGCGACAAGTCGTCTGTGATGTCCCTGGCGCGAGACCCCCAAGGCGTTCGCGCTTACCTTGAGCTTCACATTGAGCAGGGCCCGGTCCTCGAGCGGCAGGATGCGCCCGTCGGCGTCGTTACTGGGATTTGCGGTATCGAGCGCAGCACGATCACGTTCCGCGGTGAAACGGGGCACGCCGGCACGGTGCCCATGGCCGGGCGCGCCGATGCTTTGGTTGCGGCAGCCGGCTTCATCAACATAGTCCATGACGAAGCGCGGAGGGTCCCGGATTTGCGCGCCACTGTCGGAACATGCTCGGTGTCACCAAATGTGGCAAACGGCATACCGGATACCGCGCAGCTGACGCTTGAAATCAGAGCGCCAAGCGATGGCGCACGCAAAGAGTTTTCAGTGCGCATGACCAAAGCTGCCAAGACACTTGCGGTGCATCGCGGGGGTCAGGTGGATATTCGGCGAACGTACGAACAACCCGCGGTCCCTTGTGCCTCTGCCATAATTGACGGCTTGTCTGCCTCCATGGCCAAGCTGGGCCACTCACCCATCAAACTGTCATCAGGCGCGACCCACGATGCGTCGGCGATGTCCGGCTTGTGCGACGTGGGAATGCTCTTCGTGAGATGCCGAGACGGGGTAAGTCATCGCCCAGACGAGTTCGCGAGTTCTACCGACATGGGTGCGGCGATAGATACCCTGGCGGAGATGCTCGTGTCATTCGGCAGTTCCTAGGCACTGTGAGTTGCGCATGGCAAATGGGACAGAACCACACGAGAAGAGATGTTTAGAAAGCAGAGCGTAGCTTCGGTATGTCCTCCGTCGTCTCCGATCACTGCGCATTCCGATATCGCGATCCTCACCAGTACGATACCGGGCGTGACGGGCTCGGGCGATTGCCGTGAATCCATGGTCTCTGGAATAGCCTAGCTTTTTTTTTGGTGATCGATATCCTGTATTCGCTCTAAGCAGTCAGCAACTTCGGTCACGCCGTGGAGACATTGAGGAAGACCGACGTCGTGACAGAGACGACAAGGTACTAGATGTTTGATCCCTTGGTTGGCCGCTGCGAGCCTTTGGAGGGAATGAAGGGACGCCGTTTGGGGTATGAGTTTTCCGGCTGCGCCGCTCTGACGCCGTGTCAGGTCGCGGCCACGTAGAGTTCTCGCGAGCGGCCTGTGCGGACGCACCATGTCACGCGATCGAAGCATGAACACACAACGCACACGCCATCACATAAACCACTGAATTTGCGATCTAATCGCCTCCATCTATGATAGGGGCCGTAGACAATCTAGCGTGTTGTTTTATTTTCATTCTTTTATCTACAAACTGTTGGAGGCGACGGCTGCTACGCTGGAATACGCCCCGATATCCCCGAATTTGCCCCGTCTCACGACGACTCGTTGCACACCTGAGCCGCAAGTCGACAATGGTCACCATCGACCCGCGCATCCGTCCGGTGCCTGACCTCGGTCCACATCAGACGAAAGGGTGGCTCACGCAAGCGAGACGGCCCGATGCCGCGACGACGCCGCACGCTCAAGCCCTGCCCGTGCGGAGACCCGGGTCGATCAGGGGCTGGCGCCTACAAGCACGTCCGTCTCCCGCCTTCAAACCTTTGGCGACCTCGCAGGCCACCATATAGCCGATATGTGCGAGGTAGGGAAACCGCCCCGGCGGAGCAAGGCAGCAACGCTGACGACGCGCAAGCGCGATCTCGGGAAGGCGCAGGTCGGCCACCTCGACCGGTCCGAGGCTGATCGACCTGCGCCTTGATGCGCGCGGAGTTAGGTGAGGCGCGTCTTGCAAATCGGTCCAGTGGACCGATTTGAGCGCCGGACGGTCCGGTGACGCTGGGAATCGACATCGGCGTGATCAAGATGATCATCACCCATGCGGCGGCTTTGCGCGGCCTCGACATCTCTCCGGAGCCCGTCGATCTGGCGCGTGTCGCGCTGAAGCGGCTGGGTCTTATCGGCAAGGGTACAGAGCGGGATCGACGCCCCAGCACGGACGAGTTGAACCGCTTGTTCCGTTGTTTCGATGACAATGAACGCCTGACGCTGCCCATGAACCGGAGAAGCTTGGCCTCGTCCTGCCGGGCACGGATGAGTCAGTTGCGCCGACGCATTGGAGCTTCGGCCAGCTCTCGAGCCTCGTCGGCGCGCCCGCAGCATACTTGCGGCAGCTTCCCGCGCCACTGGCCGGGATCAACCTGCAATACGGGCTGACGAACCACCGGGCCGAGCAGATCAAGACAATGGAAGTCGCGGATGGCCGCACGGAACAGCGCGCGGTGACCGGCCCCGACTATGGCCGCATCTACGACCATGAACTGGTCTCCGCCGTGCGAGCCGCATCGCCGGCAACGCCACGGGTGACACGCGGCTCGGAAGATGCCGGTGGACCAGTCGAGCACCCCCGGCACCTTC
>JAAUYD010296344.1_pt1 | contig 16173 bp, 13 predicted proteins | sample 7278101 | NCBI WGS metagenome assembly JAAUYD01 (sample SAMN14350128, study PRJNA611818) | marine sediment metagenome | isolation source: surface marine sediment (0.6m) | place: French Polynesia: Moorea | collected 2018-08 | reverse complement strand
GAAATATTGGATCATTGATTGAAAATACAATTATACAATTAGATAATGATCTTGATCTCAACAACCCGTTACAGTTTGGTGATAGTAAAGAAGAACAACTGTTTAATGTTAGTTTAGAGTTGGTAATTACTTGGATTAATCGTATTCTATTTTTGAAGTTATTAGAAGCACAATTAATTAACTATCATCAAGGAGATAAATCTTTTGCATTTTTGAATCTGGATAAAATTAAAGATTATAATGACTTAGATTTTCTCTTTTTTAAGGTTTTAGCTTATGAAAATAGTCAAAGAAATGATTATATAAATCAAAAATTTGGTAAAGTTCCCTATCTTAATAGTTCATTATTTGAGAAAACAGAGTTAGAACAAGAAACTATTTGTATTAGTAATCTTATTAATGAGAATTTACCTATTTTTTCGGGAACTGTGTTAAAAGATACCACAGGAAGAAAACGCACAGGAACCTTAAATGCACTACAATATTTATTTGAGTTTCTAGATGCTTATGATTTCAGTAGTGAGGGTTCCGAAGCAATACAAGAAGACAATAAACGGTTAATTAATGCGTCAGTTTTGGGGTTAATCTTTGAGAAGATAAATGGTTATAAAGATGGTTCCTTTTTTACTCCTGGTTTCATCACCATGTATATGTGTCGAGAAACTATTATACGGGGAGTTATTGAGAAGTTTAATGAGGTGAAAAAATGGAACTGTAATACCATTAATGATCTCTATAATAAGATTGATGATAAAACAGAAGCAAACCAGATTATAAATAGTCTAAAAATTTGTGATCCTGCGGTGGGTTCGGGTCATTTTTTGGTGTCTGCATTAAATGAAATCATCGCTATAAAAAGTGAGTTGAAAATATTACAAGATAAGGAAGGTAAGACGTTACGAGACTATAAGATAGAAGTGGTTAATGATGAGTTAGTCATTGAAGACGATAACGAAACGTTGTTTGAATATAATCCTAAGAATAAGGAAAGTCAACGAGTACAAGAAACTTTATTTCATGAGAAACAGACGATTATCGAAAATTGTTTATTTGGGGTGGATATTAATCCTAACTCGGTTAAAATTTGTCGGTTACGGTTATGGATAGAGTTATTGAAAAATGCTTATTATAAGGGGGAAAATGAGTTAGAAACTTTACCCAATATTGACATTAATATTAAGTGTGGGAATTCTTTAATTAGTCGGTTTACATTAGATTCAGATTTAAAAGTAGCGTTGAGTAAGAGTAAGTCAGACATCAATACCTATCAAACTGCTGTACAAACTTATCGCAGTGCAAAAAACAAAGAAGAAAAGCGAGAAATGGAACGATTAATCACAAAAATAAAGGAGAATTTTAAGACCACTTTATATGGGACTGATCCCAAAAAAGTTAAACTGAGAAAGTTAGAATCTGATTTATATTTATTACAGAATCAAACCACTTTATTAGAGGAGACAAAGACAGAAAAGAAAAAGAAAGAAAAGAAGATGACGAAGTTACAAAATGACATAGATAAGTTAACCGTTGAGTTAGAAGATATAGAAAGCGGTAAGTTATATCAAAATGCGTTTGAATGGCGGTTTGAGTTTCCAGAAGTGTTAAATAATAAGGGTGATTTTGTTGGTTTTGATATCATTATTGGTAATCCTCCTTATATTCGTCAAGAGGAAATTAAAGCGTTTAAACCTTATTTAAAAGAACAATATAACTGTTATACAGGAGTTGCTGATTTATTCGTTTACTTCTATGAAAAAGCTTATACTCTTCTCAAGAAACAAGGTATTTTAACTTATATTTCTTCTAATAAATACTTTCGTTCAGGATATGGGGAAAAGTTACGCTCATTTTTAACAACAAATACCACTATCTATACTTTAATAGACTTTGGTGATGCACCCATATTTGAAGAAGCGATCGCTTATCCTAGTATTATCGTAACACAAGCGTCTAAGTTGTTAGAGCAAAGCCAACCTATTACTGTTTTATCTCGTCTCTTCTATTTCCCCAAAACATAGTTTACAGGCGCACACCTTTTCCATTGTGTACAGAATATCATGTCAAGTCAACTAAAAGCAAGCATTTTTTACATTAATTTATCATCAGTTTTGCCTAACTGTTGCGCTATAGTATGAGTTGTTATCCCAAAAGAAAGAAATGCTATCATAACCAATAATAGTTTAAAAAATAATGAATCCTTTGAAAAGTTTGATATTTTAGTGTTAACCCCTAAACAATTTTTACAAATGATAGGAGAAATAAACTCATGAAATTAAATGCTCAAATTCCTGATGCTTTATACCAGCAACTTGAAACCTTAGCTAATAAACAAAGTCTTTCTATTGATCAATTAGTTACGATTGCTTTATCTGCTCAAATTTCTGCTTGGATGACAAAAGATTATATCGAAGAAAAAGCAAAAAAAGGAAGTTGGGAAAAGTTTCAAAAAGTATTAGATAAAGTCAGCGATCGCCCACCAGAGGAATATGATAAATTGTAGTTACAGATAAACTTTATATAACGAAAGAAATTAATTAAATTATGAATTCATTAAAATTAAAAACAACAATCAATCAAAAACTATCTAATTTATCTCCAGAACAACTTAACACAGTTTTGAAGTTTATTGAATCAATAGAACCCTTAGAAGCAAAGAATAAAACTCAACAAAAAACAGTCATAGAAAAAATGGGAGGTTATCCTAAGTTTTTATTAGAAGGTTCTGGAAATTTATCAGATAGAGAGGTTCGTAAAAAAATAATAGCAGATAAAATCAAAGAAAAACATAAAAAAAGACATAACTAATAATAATGAATAACTATCCTTTTTAGATAAAGATTTTGATGTTTATCGACGTTATCGGAAAAAACCTTTTCATCGGGTATTTTTTCCTAAGCGATAACTCCATAACTTGGGACTGTTTTATTTCTTCTTTTCCTTTCTCTAACAACATAGTTTACAGGCGCATACCTTCTCCATTATGTACAGAATATCATGTCAAGTCAACTAAAAGCAAGCATTTTTAACATTAATTTACCATCAGTCTTGGCTAACTGTTGCGCTATAGTATAGTCATTAAGACGAACAAAATAGAGACAATCATCATGGTGGAAGACTCTTATAAAATCAATGTTGTTATCGAAAAAGATGAATATGGTTATTACGCATATTGTCCACAGTTAGAAGGGTGTCAAACCCAAGGGGACACCATAGAAGAAATTAAAAACAATATGACTGAAGCAATCGAACTCTATTTATCTACTCTATCGGACGAAGAAAAAAAAGAAAGATTAAGTCAAGAAATTATAACAATGACGCAAGTCTTAAATGCAATTGAAAATAATTAAGTAGTTCAATTGTTCTATTATTATTCATAAACTGTTGAAATGTTTACCGTTTGGGACTGTTTTATATCTTATCTTTTATTTCCCAAAAACAGAGATTACAAGCATACACCTTTTCCATTATTTATATAATATCACGTCAAGTCAATAAAAAGCAAGTATTTTTTACAATTAATAATCATGATGAGTTTATTTATTAGTCCCTAAAATTTCCTATCTAACTGCAAATTCGGTATAAGGGCGAATATGTTCTGGTTTAAATGCAAGAACAATTTTATCTTTTGGGATATCTGCTTCTAGTAAGTCGGTGGCAATACCGTCTTCTATTCCGTCTCTTTGTATCCAGATTTTACCATTAATAATTTGCAAATGCACTAAACAACCATGAACTCGTCTTTGATTTTCCCATCCTTCTAAAAGAATCAGATAATTATCAGAGTTTTTGTCGATAATTAATAGTCGGTTAACGTCTCTTATCCCATAGGGAATCTCTGCATAATAGCTAAGGGAATCAATAATAATTTGTCTCATGTTATCTAGGGTATCCATTGTAAAATGACCTCCTTAATTTCATCAAAAACGAGTAATTTAAGTCTTTTATTCTCTAATAAAACTTGACCGATAGGATCTTCAAATACATCTATATAAGTCTCTTGATCTATGGCTAAATATAAAACTCTTTCGGGTTGTAATCTTGCCAATAAATCATAATACAAAATGTATTGTCCGAGGGCTTTTTCTAAATCATTAATCGGTGATTTACTGATAAAGCTTTTAATTTCAATTGCAATTTTTTGGTTATCTTTTTCAGCCGCAATTAACTTTTGTGCGCCTAAATCTATGTATAAATCTCTTTTTCCCCATCGAATAATTAAGGGATCATGGGTAATTGTCCAGCCATCTTTCTCTAGGGCTATTCTCACTGTATCATGATAAATGTCTTTGGCTGGCATTGTTAATTATTATCTCTGACAAGATAAATTTTACGACTCAGTTTCCTCTAGATTAACTGCTAAAAATGTTTACCGTGTGGAACTGTTTTATCTCGTCTCTTCCATTTCCCAAAAAAAGAGTTTACAAGCGCACACCCTCTCCATTGTGTATAAAATACCATGTCAAGTCAATTAAAAGCAAGCATTTTTTACATTACTTTATCATCAGTCTGAATCAACTATTGCGCTACAGTATCATTAACTCATCATCTCTAAAGTTGCCAAAAGAAACAGCGATCACCACCTAGAGAAATATGATAAATTGTAGTTAGGTATTAGAAAATCTCATCCGGATTAATTCCTAATTCTTCTAATTTTGCTGTTAACGCTGCTAAACGTTGTTCTGCTAACGCTTTTTGTTGCAAAGCTAATTCTTTTTCTTGTTTTTCTCGTACATTGGCTTCTTCTGGGGTAGGAACTAATTCACCTTCTGAGGTAAAGTAACGTAACTGTTGCTCATAAATTCCTAAATATAACCCTAATTGTTGACTCCATAACCATCCATTTTCATTAGGTTCAATCGGTTGATATTGTCCACTTATTAAAGTAAACCCTTGAAACTCTAAACTATTAGGATCAAACCAAAAATAATCAGGAGTGCGAAAGGTATTTTGATAAATTTCTTTCTTTTCTTCCCTATCGGTTTTAGCAGTACTCTCAGATAAAACTTCAATAATTACATTAGGATATTTTCCCCCTTCTTGCCAAACTACCCAACTTTTACGGGTTTGATCTCTAGTAGTTCCTAAAACCACAAAAAAATCAGGTCCTCGAAAAAATTCTGATTTCTTCTGGTTGGGACTATAATAAATGGTTAAATTACCTGTCGCAAAATAGTCATCTCTATCTTGCCATACCCATTCTAAACATTGAATGAGGAGTAAAATTTGTCTGAGATGTAAGTTACTTTCCAAGGGAGGTTCATCACTCCAAAATTCTCCTTGAGGAAATATTATCTCATGATTAGATGGAGAAATTTGTCGAGATAGGGGAGGAGTTGTGGTCATAATGAGGATAATTAATTGCAAACTCTATTGTCTATCTTAGCGTGAGTGGAACTTGGCTCAAAAAAGAACTTCAATTGATGAGATGAAACACAAAAAGGATAAACCACGTCTATAGAAGCTATGACCTGAGATAAGTCATTGATAAATCATAAAACCCTGGTCATTTTGAACATTATCATCGACAATTAATCAATTAATCATCTAACTATATATAAAATTATGTGTGGAATTGTGGGCTATATTGGTACAAAAACAGCAACCGAAGTGTTAATCGACGGTTTAGAACGACTAGAATACAGAGGCTATGACTCAGCTGGTATTGCTACAGTTTTAGAAGGTAATATTCATTGTACAAGGGCAAAAGGTAAACTCTATAACCTACGGGAAAAATTAGAACGGGAGGTTAACCCCTCGCAAATGGGTATCGGCCACACCCGTTGGGCCACCCACGGTAAACCGGAAGAACATAACGCCCACCCTCATCGAGATAATAGTCAACGAGTGGCGGTTGTGCAAAATGGCATTATTGAAAATCATCAAGAATTACGGGAAGAATTAATTAGTAAAGGATGTGAATTTGCCTCCGAAACCGACACCGAAGTCATTCCCCACTTAATCGCCCAATATCTCCCCGAAACTGTAGATTATGATGGGTTATTGGAAGCGGTACAAAAAGCCATCCACCGTCTCAATGGATCTTTTGCGATCGCCGTTATTTGTGCAGACTACCCCGATGAGATTATTGTCGCACGACATCAGGCCCCCTTAATTATTGGCTTTGGCCAAGGGGAATTTTTCTGCGCCTCCGATGTGACTGCGGTAGTCCCTCATACCCATGCAGTTTTGTCTCTGGAAAACGGCGAAATTGCCCGTTTAACCCCCCTTGGCGTAGAAGTTTACGATTTTGACCTAAAACGCCTGAGAAAGCTGCCTAGAACCCTCGACTGGAATATTACCACCGTTGAAAAACAAGGGTTTCGTCACTTCATGCTCAAAGAAATTTATGAGCAACCTTCTGTGGTGAGAAGCTGTTTAGAAACCTATTTAGATCCTAGCTGGAGTAAGGAAAAAGGAGAAGAAAAAAGCCCAATTAATTTAGGGTTGGCCTCGGAACTTTGTGACAATGTAGATTATATTCAAATTGTTGCTTGTGGAACCAGTTGGAATGCAAGTATGGTCGGTAAATATTTGCTCGAACAATTAGCTGGTATTCCTACGATGGTACAGTATGCTTCAGAGTTTCGTTATTCTCCCGCACCAATGTTAGGAAATACCCTAACTATTGGAGTAACACAGTCAGGGGAAACCGCCGATACTTTAGCTGCATTAGAGATGGAAAAACAGCGTAGAATGGGGTTAGAATTTCCTTACAATGCGCGAATTTTAGGCATTACTAACCGTCCCGAAAGTACCCTTGCTCACATGGTAGATCGGATTATTAATACCCAAGCAGGGATAGAAATCGGAGTGGCTGCTACTAAGAGTTTTATTGCACAATTAATGGGCTTTTATTTCTTGGCCATAGAATTAGCTTATCGTCGCAAAAATTTGAGTTTAGAAAAGTTTGAAAGTTTGGTGAAAGGGTTAAGAGAATTACCTAATCAAATCGAGCTTATTTTAAGTCAACAAGAAAAACAAATTGAAGAGTTGGCACACGAATTTATCGATACTCAAGACTTTATTTTCTTAGGAAGAGGCATTAATTTTCCTATTGCCTTAGAAGGCTCATTAAAGTTAAAAGAAATCAGTTATATTCATGCTGAAGGGTATCCCGCAGGGGAAATGAAACATGGGCCTATTGCCTTATTAGATGCAAAAGTTCCCGTGGTTGCTATTGCAATGCCAGGGGATGTTCATGATAAAGTATTGTCTAATGCCCAAGAAGCAAAAGCGAGGGATGCACGGTTAATTGGTGTTACATCTGTGGATGATAATGAAGCGCGGGCAACCTTTGATGACTTGTTATTTGTTCCCCATGTGGATGAACTTTTATCCCCAATAATTGCCGTCATTCCCTTACAATTATTAGCCTATCATATTGCAGCAAGACGGGGTTTAGATGTAGATCAACCTCGGAATTTAGCAAAGAGTGTAACTGTTGAATAGTTTAACTAGCTAACTGCATAATCTGTGTATTTTCTCATATATAGGGGTTGAAATCCTAAGACAATATCTTGTTTATTAACCCCTAATTCTACTAATTCTTGAGCAATATCTACATCAGTTGAATTGAACTGTATCCAAATTTTTTCATCTTTGATATCTAAATGAATCGAACAGCCATAAATTCGTTTTTTGTCTTCCCATCCTACACGGACTAATTGATAATGATCATGTTCTGTATCAAAGATAACTTGATTTTCGATATCTCCGTAGGGATATTGGTAACTAGCATATTGATAGAGTAGTTTTTTAATAGCTTCTCGATATTGTTCTAATTTTGCCATTGGACAATTACCTCCTTTTCTACATTATAAACAATCAAGTTAATCTGATTATTTTTAATGACAGTTTGTGTAAATTCTAATCTAAAAAAATTATCATAAGCTTCTTCAGGAATAGCTAAATATAAAGAACGTTTAGGGTCTTTTTGATTTAAGATTGTCCGATAATTAATAAATTGGCCAACCGCTAAATGAAAATCAGAAATGGCTGAACTTCCTAAAAAACTTTTAATTTCAACAGCGATTTTTTCTTCTTCTCTCTCGGCTAAAATTAGCTTTTCTGCTGCTAAGTCGATATAAACATCTACTCCACCAAAACTAATAGATAAAGGATCGTCGGTGACTGTCCATCCCTCACTTTCTAAGGCAACTCTAACCAAGTGATGAAATTTGTCTTTAGCTGACATATTTTAACAAAGTCTTATTTTATAATTATAGCACTAAATGATGAAATTTAGGTAAAAGTGCTAAAATATAATAACTATTCAATTAAGATTTGAGTCTCGAACAGGGTTAAACAGCAAAGTTTTCTAAAAAATAATTCACCACGCTCGTTATAACTAATCCTGAGTTCACAACAACCAAACTTCATAATAAGCTTTTTCAGCCATCAATTTACTTCGTTCTTCAATTTCTTTTTCAGTCCATTGAGTTGAATTTAACAAATACTCATCAAGTGGATATTTTTTCTCTTTTAGAATCTCTATTTTTCTCATAAAATCACAATCTCTCAACTCTTCAGTATTAGTTTGTTTGTCAACTAATATCAAATTACCGATCTTACCAACTATTTCTTCATCTTCTTTTGATTGAGGTAGTAAATGTTCAATAGTAACAGAAGTATAATCAATAGGGAGTGCATTACTATTTTTACCCATTAATTTTTCTAATATATATTGAATAAGTTTTTTCTGTCTTTGTTTATTTTTTGTATAAATTAAGTTCATAAAATTTACTTCAAATTCCTCAAATGTAGGGATTTTATACTTAAGTTTTCTCAATAATTCTGTATTACTTGATTGAATTGTGCTAAGACTGTCAGTATTGGAAACTTTTTGGGCAAATTCAGAATAAAGTGGTCCAATTGAGCCAGATGATCTCTGTGAAGTGATAGCATTAAAAATAAAATGAAAACATTCTATTTTCCATAATATTTGACGTAAATATCTTAAAGTTAATTTCTTCTCCTTATAAGCTCTGATGAGAGATAAAACCATTGACGTTTGTTGTCTTACTCTAAAAAGACGTAACGCTTTTAAAGATTGGTAAATAGTGGATTTTTCTTCAGGACTCCAAGAGTACCTATCTGGGGAAACAATAGAAAGATAGTAGTCCGAGTTTTTTTGAAACTCTAGTAATAATTCCTGAGCTTTAGTTTCTGATTCATTTTTGTTAAAGGAATCAACATATTTTTTGATTTCTCCATACAATTTATTTTGAGTAGTTTCACCGTATTTAGATAGCCAATGATGGTAGAGAAAACTATCCACAAAATTTTGATCTAATCCATTATTATCAAATTTCTCTAAGATACGATTCCACATAGTTTTATAAGTATCTAAAGTAACATTAGCCTTCCTTAATTTTTCTAGTAATAAATTTTTTACCAAATCTGGCGTGGTTAAATCTTTTCCTCTAGTATTAAGAGTTTCAAAAATTAGATAAGCATCATCCTCATTATCTAATTGAATAAATACCAACTTTAAAGAAAGAATTTTATTCCTAATTTCTTTCAATTTTTCTAATTTTGTTTTTTTTATTTCTGGCAATAAATCATCAGAAGAATCATAGTTACTTATAGTAGGAATAATTGAATAAAGTTGTTTATTAATTAATTCAAATGCTAGTTTTAAGTTCTGCTCTTCATTTCCTACTGTACATTGTATATCAGCTTTCTTAAAGCTTTGTATCTGATCTTGCAAATAAGGAAAAGATGTCTCTGAATTCAAAATATATTCATTGATATTATCTATATTTGCTTTCTCAATGTATTGATGTACTCCTCTTGCTAAATTTTCTTCTCCATAATCAAGAAAAGCATTTCTTATGGCGGCTAAAAGTAAGGTAATCGTAGTTAATCTTTGTTGTCCATCAACTATGCCATAATAGGGTTTCTCGGTTTGATAAACAACCATTGAACCGATAAAATAATCTATATAATCTCTTAGAACAACATCATCCCAAAAGTTAATAACTTCTTCCTCAGTCCATGAATAAGGACGTTGAAATCTAGGAATCTTAAAGTAACCTAGAGAAAAAATATCTTGAACTTCTTTGTCATTGGCTTCAATTTTCATAGATATATCTTGTATTGCAAAAATAAATGGGTTCGGTGCGATTGCTAAACCTAGCGAAGTTTGTCAACAAGGTAACTTCACCTATATAAACATTTTAGATGATTATTTGTGTGGCATCTTAACCGATTTAGCAAATATTCTTGATATTTACCCTCAAGTCATTATTCACCCTCAATATAGTGTCACTCAAATTGTTTGGTTAAAGGTAGATTGTCCCCATGCGGGTTCTTTGAAAGGGTTATGTACAGATATATTTCTTGCTGTTGACAGGTTATTAGGAACTAACCACTTCAAAAAATTCGGTTCTAAGGGCAATTCTGAGGATTATATGTTAGCGCAAGTGGCACAGATTGCCCATACCCATCATTTGGGGTTATTGGTGATTGATGAGATGCAAAATTTAGCCAATGCGAGAAGGGGACGGGATGATTTACTCAATTTTTTGGTCAAAATGGATAATATTATTGGTATTTCCGTAATCAGAGTAGGAACCAATGAAGCAGAACCAATTTTGACAGGGAATTTTAGAAATGCGAGACGAGGAACAGGAGAAGGTGCAGTACGCTGGAAACCCATGGAAAATGACGAAGATTGGCAGTTTTTTGTGGAGGAAATGTGGGGTTATCAGTGGACAAAAACTGAGGTTCCCTATTCTCAGGAAATTAGTGACGCACTGTATGAAGAAACCCAAGGAATCATCGATATTGTGATTAAATTGTACAAAATGGTGCAATGGCGAGCTATTTGTCTCGGTAAAGATGAAATAATTACAGTTGATTTCATTCACAAGGTTGCACAAGAAGGATTGTATCTAGTGAAACCGATGTTAGATGCGATACGTTCGGGGAATTTGGTACAAATGAAGAAGTACAAAGATATTGCTCCTGTAGATATTTCTGAGTATCGGGAAAAATGTTTAAATGATATTAATTTTGATGATTTAGCGGAATTAAGACGCATTAGACGCAATAATAAGCAGTCAGCAACTATTTCACCTTTGTTGAAGCAAGTAATTGTGGAATTGCTAGAGTTAGAGGTTGAACCTGCTTTAGCGAAACGGTTAGGGGAAAGGATGATTAATGAAAATCCTGAAGAGACAGATATTACTAAGTTGGTTAATCAAGCTTATAAAATAGCATTGCAAGGGGAAGCATTTAATAGTAAACCCAAGAAACCGAAGTCAAAGGGTAAATTAAACCCAAATTACACTGAAAATGATATGAGGAAGATTTTAGAGGAGGCTAAAAATAATCAAATTCCTGTTTATGAACCGTTAGTGGCAGCAAACATTATTAAGGACAATCCTGAAGTCGATTTTTTCTTAATTTAATCAATTAATGCTATCTTTCTTCCCAATTCCCTACCCTGATGAACTATTCTACAGTGTGCTGTGTCGTTATCATCTCAGGAGTGGAAACCGTAGTTTTCGACAGACACAGTTTGATTTATTCAATACAGCAGGAAATAAGCAATATTATCTCGGATTACCGAACAATTTGGCTACTTTAGCCCATCAGTTACCTCTTGGTTCAAATTTAACCCTCACTCAGTTATTACGAGAGCATACCCTATTCCCCTATTATCGGACGTTTTTGACCAATCGTGAGGTGAAACGTTTACGGGAGTTGATGGAGGGTAAGGAAAGCAAGTCCATTGCACAGGTAGCAAAAATACCAAAGTTAAGGCTTTATTATCCTGAATATTTGCGATTTTGTCCCCAATGTTTAGCGGAAGATTTACAGCAGTATGGGGAGACGTATTGGCATCGAAATCATCAAGTTTCGGGGATAAGGGTGTGTTTAACTCATCGGGTTGGGTTGCAAGATAGCAAGGTGTTGGTGTCGGAAATGGGTAAAGGGTTTATTGCTGCGGATGAGGATAATTGTGTACGGGATGGGATGAGTTATGATGAGGCGGTTTTGCAGGGTTTATGGGAGTTTGGGAAGGTAATTGAGGGGGAGATGAGGGAGAAAGGGGGTTTTAAGGGGTTGGAAGGGTTGAGGGACGAGTATAAGCAGGGTTTGATGAAGTTGGGGTTATTAGAGGAGGAGAGATTAGCTGAGGCGATTTTAGAGAGATATGGGGAAGGAGTGTTAAGGGTGATTCATCCAGAAATGATGGATAATTTGGGGGAATATGTGTCGGGGTGTTTGTTGGGGTGTGATTTGTTGCAGGAAGTTGATAGGGTAGTTCATTGGTTGGTTGAGGGGATTTTGTGAGATTAAGGGCTAATAAGTTGAGATAATGGGGAAAATGGTTTTAGTTTTAAGGATAGTGTTATGTCGGATGCAACTCAGTTAACAGCAGATGAAATTCAGCAATATCGAGAGCAATTAAAAGATAATCCTGAAGCGATCGCTCAACTAGAAATTATTAAAAAGTGTGACGGAGATTTACAATATGCAACGATCAGATTAGCACGACGTTCAAATATTGATGAAGTTAGGACTATCGTTAGAGGAGAAAATGAAGAAAATTTTTGGCAAAAAGTCAAAGCGAAAGCACGCATAGTAGTTTGTAGAGATGGAATTCAAGATGATTTAGCTCCTAATATATTAGGTGGATTAGTAGGTTTATTTGCAACTTGTGGTGATCCCCTTTTGGCAGTAGTTGCAACCCCTTTAGCTATTCATATTATCAAAGAAACCTTGGAAGATTTTTGCAAGTTTTAAATTCCTGCTGCTGTAAAAGCTGTCCAGTAAAAGGGATTGTTAAAAAGTTGCTCATTAGGATCAATCCCTTCTATTCTATATTTTTCATCTTCAATCCAGTCTATTACTTTCTTATCTATTAATTTTCTAAATTCATCCAAAGTTAATTTGTATTTGATTTGTTCTATAAGTTTTTGACAATTATCTAATTCAACTGAATATTCTTCTACTGTCAAATTTCTTAACCAATTTTGAGCTATCTTTAAAGCCGCAGGAATAGAAAAATCTTGAGTTTCATCTAAGACAATTTCATAGAATTTCATCATTAAAAATGAAGTTGATAAGTCGCTAACTGCCCATAAACTACTAATAACGCTTGAACTTCCAGCGAATAGAAAACCAGCAGGTAAACCAATATATTCATCGCTGATTGAATTCAAATCAATTAAACCTGTTTCGCAAGCAGAAAGCACCACTAAGCGAGCTTTCTTTAAGTCTAATTCAAAGATTTTTCCTAGTGTTAATTTATTAGTATTAGCTAATAGTAAAGCCGATTCTAGGGGATTATTAGGGTTAAATCTTCCATGACAAGAGAAGTGATAACAATGGCTTTCTGAGGCTTTAAGCTGAGTTGTAACAGTATTTTTAGTGGCGTTGTCTTTAGCAATAATTTCTTTTTGGTTGAATAAGGTTGAGATTATATTAACTTCTAAATCAGTAAAAGTTAAGTCTTTGGTTGGATTTTGAATGGCGAAAAGGTTGGTTAATTGATTTAAGGGACGTTGTTTAGTAATTTGTAAAATTTGGCAACTGGGAGCATATTGTATATCATATTTATCTTGTAAAATACAGTTATTATCAATGGGTAACGCATGAATAGGTAAAATATGTAGAAACCAATGGGGAATAATAATTAAGCGTTGACAGGTTTCAGGAATGAGAGAAATAATTTCGTTAATGTGTAGAGTATCAGCAAAGGTTTGTAATAAGTTAGAAAGTTGATTAATCCATTCTTGTTTACCTGTTTCGGAGTAGTAAAGCTGTAGATAATTATTAAGAGTATCAAATAATTTATTTCTGTCTTCTTCTGAAGATTGCCAAACTTTAACTATTTCATTGGCAGATACCACAAAAGCTAAAATCTTCTTAGCTGTGATGTACCATTGCAGCAGAGAAGTTGAGTCATTTGTTAAGGATTTAATATCTTCAAAGGAAATAGTTTCAACCTTTTCAGTTAAGCTAAAATTGGGATCAATGGGGGTTATTTCACGGTCAATGAGTTGATTTAATTCTTGTTTTAATTGATTGAGGTGAGTATAGTCAATTAAGATGGGTTGTCTTTGTTTATTTAGGGTTAAAATTTCTCCCCTATTGCGGGTTTGTTCTTGTTTGGCTAACTGTTGTTCTTCCCCCAAAATGGCACGACGGAGACGATCTAATTCAGTAATAATAGCTTGGGGGACATTACCTTTAGGATAGATATCTCGTTCGGTGAATAATTGGACTAGATATCGGGTTTTGCTGCGTTCAACGTATTCTAAAGCTTTATCAGGTTGCTTAAGGTTGAGATAGGATTGAACAATGCCATGATAAACATCCATTGCCTCGGAGAGAATTTCTTGTTGTCGTTGGGGGTTTAAGGCTTCGAGTCGGGTATTTTCTACGGCTTCGATAGCTAAGTTATAGCCTTTGATTGCGGTTTTCCAGTCTTGAATCAGGTTAGCAGCTTTCCCTAAGTTACCTCCTGTTCTCAAACAGTCTCTAGGAAAAGCCTTCGGGGTATATACTTCTAAAGACAGGTTATAAGCAGCGATCGCCTCTTGTAGATTATCAGCCTTCCACTCTCTGATGCGATATAGACAACGATCTCTATAAGCAGTCCCCAGATTACTTTGTGACCTTGCCCAATCTTTAGGAAAGGCTTCACGGGTATATACTTCTAAAGACTGCTTTAAAGCTGCAATCGCTAATTCTAGATTATCTGCCCTTTCCCCTCTGATGCGATCACTATAAGCTATCCCCAGATTATTTTGTGTCATCGCCCATTGTTCAGGAAAGGCTTCACGAGTACATACTTCTAAAGACTGCTTTAAAGCCGCAATAGCTAATTCTAGATTTTCTGCCCTGTCCTCTTTGATGCGATCTCTATAAGCATTTCCCAGGCTGTTTTGCGTCATTGCCCATTCATAAGGAAAGGCTTCACGAGTATATACTCCCAATGACAGGTTATAAGCGTCGATGGTGAATTCTAGATTATTTGCCCTGTTCCCTCGGATGCGATCACTATAAGCTATCCCCAGATTAGTTTGTGTCATCGCCCATTGTTCAGGAAAGGCTTCACGGGTATAGACTCCTAAAGACTGCGTTAAAGCCGCAATAGCTAACTCTAGATTATCCGCCCTGTCCTCTCGGATACGATCTCTATAAGCATTCCCCAGATTATTTTGTGACCTTGCCCAATATTCAGGAAAAGCTTCACGAGTATAGACTTCTAATGACAGGTTATAAGCGTCGATGGCGAATTCTAGATTATTTGCCCTGTTCCCTCGGATGCGATCACTATAAGCTATCCCCAGATTAGTTTGTGTCATCGCCCATTGTTCAGGAAAGGCTTCACGGGTTAAAACTTCTAATGACAGCTTAGAAGTTGCGATCGCTAATTCTAGATTATCTGCCCTTTTCCCTCTGATGCGATATAGATAAGCAGTCCCCAGATTAGTTTGTGACCTTGCCCAATCTTTAGGAAAGGCTTCACGGGTATATACTTCTAAAGACTGCTTTAAAGCTGCAATAGCTAATTCTAGATTTTCTGCCCTTTCCCCTCTGATGCGATTTCTATAAGCATTTCCCAGGTTGTTTTGCGTCATTGCCCAACCTTCAGGAAAAGCTTCACGAGTATAGACTTCTAATGACAGGTTATAAGCGTCGATGGCTAACTCTAGATTTTCTGCCCTGTCCTCTCGGATGCGATCACTATAAGCATTTCCCAGGCTCGTTTGTGTACCTGCCCAATCTTCAGGAAAAGCATCACGAGTATAGATTTCTAAAGACAGGTTTAAAGCTGCAATAGCTGATTCTAGATTTTCTGCTCTTTCCCCTCTGATGCGATCACCATAAGCAGTCCCCAGGCTCGTTTGTGTACTTGCCCATTGTTCAGGAAAGGCTTCACGAGTATAGACTTCTAAAGACAGGTTTAAAGCAGCGATGGCTAACTCTAGATTTTCTGCCCTTTTCCCTCTGATGCGAGTTCTATAAGCGACCCCCAGATTATGTTGTGACCTTGCCCATTGTTCAGGAAAGGCTGGACGGGTTAAAACTTCTAAAGACAGGTTTAAAGCAGCGATGGCTAACTCTAGATTATCTGCCCTTTCCCCTCTGATGCGATCACTATAAGCTAGCCCCAGATTATTTTGTGTCATTGCCCATTGTTCAGGAAAG
>JAAUYD010057557.1_pt1 | contig 16178 bp, 12 predicted proteins | sample 7278101 | NCBI WGS metagenome assembly JAAUYD01 (sample SAMN14350128, study PRJNA611818) | marine sediment metagenome | isolation source: surface marine sediment (0.6m) | place: French Polynesia: Moorea | collected 2018-08 | reverse complement strand
TTCGGCTGAAACCGTCGCAGACTGGCTCAGGACAAGGCTTTCGAGGCGATCTTGTAGCGAACCGTCGTGAGGTCGACGACCTGCGTCTCTGCAGCGATTTCGGCGCAGGTCGAGAGGAATTCCGGCACGCTTTCGGGGGGCAGTGGCTCCGTGAACAGGAACCCCTGCACGGCGTCGCAGCCACGTTCCTTGAGGAACTCGACCTGCAGCTCGGACTCGACGCCCTCAGCAATGACAGAGATTCCGAGCTCCCTCGACATCGCGATAACGGCGGCGCAGATCGCCTGCTGTTTGCCGGGCTCGCGCGTGTGCTCGACGAAGGCGCGGTCGATCTTGAGTGCCTTGATGGGTAGCTCTGTCAGGTGCACGACGGATGAGTGACCCTGACCGAAGTCGTCGAGCACAATGCCGACGCCGAGTTTGTCGAGTTCGCGGATCGTCGCGTCCGCCTGTCGGTTGCGCATCAACATCGACTCGGTGAGTTCCAGTTCCAGTTTTCCGGGCGGTAGCCCCGTGTCCCGAAGCGCATTGCCGACGAGACGCGGCAGGTCGTCCCGCGTGAACTCCTGTTGCGACAGGTTTACCGATACGGGCGGCACGTTGCCGTACTCTTCGTGCCAGGCTTGCGCCTGCTTGCACGCGGAGCGAATGACCCACTCGCCAATTGCGAAAATCAGTCCGGTTGCCTCAGCGAGCGGGATGACCTCTGCGAGCGGCACGCTGCCGCGCAGCGGATGGATCCAGCGCAGCAGGGCTTCGAGGCCCGCCACATGACCGGTCTGCAAGTCGATGCGCGGCAGATAGTGGATCGCAAGCTGCTCGTTATCGATCGCCCAGCGCAGCTCGTCCTTCACGTCGAAGCGGTTGAGCGCGCGGAAGCGCATTGTGTTCGAGTAGAACTCGTGTCCCTGTGGGCTAGTCGTTCTGGCTTCGTCGAGAGCGACGCGCGCGTTCTTCAGCAGGCCCGCAGCGTCAGAGCCGTCGAGCGGAAACTGCGCGATGCCAATGCTCGGCGTTACGTTGAGTTTGTGGTCGTCGATCGCGATTGGTTCGTCAAACGCTTCATTAATACGGCTGGCAACCGTCGAGATATCATCGCGAGACTCGATGTTGCCGAGCATCAGGACAAACTCATGATTGCCGAGGCGCGTAAGACTCGCGTCGTCGGAGTCTTCTACCCGGGCTAGGCGATCGTAGATGCGGAGACAGCGTTGGATGCGCTGCGCGGAGACCGTCAATACGGTGTTGCCAACGGCCTCGCCGAGCGACTCGTTGATCTGCTCGAAACGGTCGATATCGATGCACATTACGGCAAGGCCGCGCTCGCGCATGCGCGCGTCGGCAACCGCCTCATCAAGTGTTGACAGGAAAGCATCGTCGTCGATTAGACTTGCCTGACCTTCAGGACCGCGTGAGCTCGACGCGTCCTGAACCGGCGTTGTCGAGATATCGCGGAAGATGGTCAGTACCCGGTCACGCCCCTGCACCAACAGACGGACCTCGTATTCTCGCTTGTCGCCGTCGCGTTCGAGTTCGAGCTTCAGTGAGTGGCCGTCACGTGTACGAATGGCGCGGCGGACGCCATCAATGAATAGTCGTGCTGTGTCGGCAGGCCACACTTCATTGACGTTGCTGCCCTGCAAACCCATCGGTGAAAGTATGAAGTCGTCCGCGGCACCGCCAAGGTACTGACGAACCTCACCGCATTTACCGACGACAAAGAAGGCGTCGGGTACGGCTTCGAGCATCGTGCCGCCGGCAGGTCGTAGTGCGCGGATGCCGCTCAGTGTGCGCTCGGTGTCGACGAGTGAGCGGATCGTGCCCACGAATTCCTCGTCGTCGAGTGGTTTCGTAACAACGCTTGTTACGTCCACAGCATAGACTTCATCGAAGTCACGCTCGCCATCGGCAACCAACAGTACGGGAATATGCTCGCAGTCGGGCAGTTCACGGATACTGCGACACGCGGTCGGCGCGTCGGTGTCAGCGTCGAGTGCCGATTCATCGAGAACGACGATCGCCGGTTTCAGACGAGCAGCGAGCTTGTCGATACCGTCGGTGTGCGGGAGGTGCTCCGGCACATACGACGCATCGCGCAGCGCATTGCGGGCAAGACGCCACGTGTCCTGGTCTCGTGACACCACGAACGCCTTGCCTAGCTCCTGAGATTCGCTGTGCGTGTCCACCTGGGTCTTACTTTACTGATGTTGTCGTCGAGCCGAAGAACAGGTCCATCTCGCGGTCGAGGTCGTCACCTTCCTGCAGCTGGTCCTGCTCAAGGTCGTCAATCTTGTCGAGCGTGTCCTGGTCGATCATCGATTCGCCGCGGGCAAGTACGGTGGGCGTGATCAACACGATCGTCTCGGTGTTGGTCGTCGTGTTGTTGCGCTTCGAGAACAGCCGTCCAACGCCGGGGATACGACTGACTACCGGCACTCCGGACCTACTCTCGTCGACGCGATGCTTGATGAGTCCGCCGACAAAGATGGTCTCGCCGTCGGGAATGATCATTCGAGTCGTGACCTCGGTCGTCGTCTGCGACGGAATCCCGGTGATCGGGTCGATGAGACCGGTGCTGACCTCGGGGTGTATCTCGAGCATGACCTGGCCTTCGTCGTCGACGCTGGGCGTGACGCGCAGGATGACACCTGACTCGAGGAACTCGATGCTTTCGGTGGTTACCTGGTTGACCGTCGTAACCACCGAATATCCGCGCCGGTCACCGACGATGACGGACGCCTCTTCGTTTTCGGTCGCCATGAGTTTCGGGCTGGACAACGTGCGCACACGGCCTTGCGACGTCAGCGCATTCAGGGCTGCGGTGAAATTCGCGTCGGCGAAATTGAAGAAGAATCCTGCTGATCCCGAATTCGACAGTCCCTGCGTGCCGAAGTCGCCCGAGCCGCCGCCACCATCGAACATGTTGCTCCAGTCGAGGCCGTAGGAGTCCTCGTCCGTCAGCGTGATCTCGAGAATCCGGGCCTCGATCAGTACCTGCGTTGGCGGCTGGTCGATCTGCCGCTTCAGCGATGCGATACGGCGCAGGAATCCCGGCGTATCTTCGACGAGGAACAGGTTGCGGTCCTCGAAGGTCGTGATCTCGCCCCATTCGGACAGGTACGGATCGAGCAGTGACTCGATCTCTTCGGCACTCACGTACTGCAGCTCGAACGTTCTGACCTGCGTCAGCGCATCGGGCGCGTACTTTCCGGCATCTTCGCGGTCCACGACGAAATAATTGCCGTCGTAGTACTCGACGGCCATGCCCGCGGCATTGGCGATCGCGCGGATGGCATCGGGGACCGTCATGTCGTAGAGACTGAACGAGACGGTCTCGGTGGATTCGGTTGACACGAACACGTTGACGCGTTGCTCGCGCGAGATCAGGTCCATGACATCGGCCAGGTCGGCATCCTTCATGGTCATGCTGACGCGGCGCTCGACATCCTGCGCCTGCGCCGCGAGCGACAGCGCGAGGCCGGCGACGATGATCACTTGCCGCAACATGCTAGCGACGCCTCGGGTTCGGTCTGGTTTGTACATTGTTCTCTTCCAGCTCAGGCTTGACGTAAACCGTGAGTTCATTGCCGTCTCGTTCGAAGACGGCGCGATCTTCATACACGCGCTTCAGCACATAGCCGTTGATTTCCTGGCCGGGGCGCATCACTTGTCCTTCGATGTTCGCGAGCGCGGTGGTCGACGAAACCATCGTCGCGATCACGATCAAGGGTGTCGTGCTGGTGTCGCCTTCGGGGCGCACTGCTTCCCGTATCGGCGGTGCGGGCGGCCGCGAGAACGGGTTGTTCTTTAGCGGCGGCGGTTCGGCGACAGCATTGGCTGTCCCGAGCAGCAAGACGAGTGTCAGGGTAAGGCGCTTCATCACTGCACCGCCTTGTAAGACGCGAGGCTCAGGTTGGCGAGCAGCAGCGGATCGTCGTCATCGTCATCCTCGCGCGTCAGCCCGTATTCCTTGATCACGACGTAACCGAGTTCGTTGCGCACGTCCCAGAGCCAGCGGTACAGGTCGTCGTAGCGGCCAACCAGTTCGACGTTGAAAAGCATCTCCTGGAAGATCTGTACGCGCTCGCCGGCAACCGGTTCAACGCTGACGAGATCGACCCGGGTTCCCCACGAGATCTCTTGCAGCCGCCCGATGATGTAGGCCTCGACCTGTTTGAGCGGCAGGTCCGCCATGTCGCCATACAGCCGGAAGCGCAGGTCTTCGATCTGCCGGTCCTGCTCCTGCATGTGCTGCTCGAGCTCAGCGCTGTCCTGCGATGCGGCCTGAAGCACATCGACGTCTTTCTGTGCCGCGACGAGCTTCTTGATCTCGGGCACGAGCAGACTGACGGCGAGCGCAACGACGAGGACAGCGCCAAGGCCGGCAAGTATCAGGCGGAGTTCGCGCAGGCTGATTTTCTGGAGTACTTCCTGCATTACGACTCCGTAGACGAACTGTTGAGAACAACGGTGATGTCGAAATCGACGATGCGCCGGACGCCGAGATTCGTGCGGGAGGTGCGCTGCACGCTGACGTCCTTGATCAGGTCCTGTTCGAATAAGGCGCGCACGAACCCTGACAGTGCCTGATGGTCGTGTGCCTGGCCGCGAATCGACATGTGCGTCTCGACGGAGTAATCGCGATTGCCGGCGGGACTGTCTTCGGGATCCACGATGATGAAGTAGCCGGTTTCGACGCCGCGCTGCTGGCCATCGACAATGACGCCGGCACGGCGGAAGCTCCAGTCGACGAACCAGAGTTTGTCGCCATCGAGGGATTCATCAACGATGCGGAAGATGTCCTCGACGGCAGCACCTGCCCGCAGTCCGCGCAGCAGCGACCACTGACGTTCGTACTCGGCCTGCTGCTGCCTCATGCTCTGCAATTCCTGCTGCTGGTTCTGCGTGATCGCATTGCGAACGCGCAGTTCCGCCGCGGTTTGTTGTGCGGTCTTTGCGGCATTGCCGACGGCGGTAGCGCCACCGAAGACCGCGAGCGCGGCGATGGCCACGGCGATGCCGCCGTTGCGCAGCAAGCGGCGCTGGCTGAGCCACGTGCGGTAGTCGTTGGGGATGAGATCGATGCTAGCCATAATGATCGCTCTCGCGAAGCGCGAGCCCCGTCGCTACGGCGAGCTCAGGAGAGAGGGCCGCCTCGCCAGAGTGGGCTTCATCCGTCCGGAACGTCTGCAACGGATCCTGGATCTTCTCAACGTGCATGTCGGCCAGGTTGCCGAGGAGTTCGTCAGCGCCGGGCCAATGCGCGAGGCTGCCGAGGAGGTAGACTTTGTTGACGGCGCCACCGCGCGTTTCGGCAGCAGCGTAGAGACAAACACGCTTGATCTCGTCGACGAGCCTGAGAAACTCGGGCTTCAGGATCTCGGCAATCGTGTCGCCCAATCCCGCTTCGTCAATCGTTGATGCGACGGCGTCGTGCGATGGTTGAATGCCGCCCCGCATCATCAGGTCGCGGGCAAGTTCACCGGACAAGTCGAGCGTTTCCGCGAGTTGATTAACCAAAGCGTTCTCGCCGAAGCGAATCTGCTGATCGAACAGGAGATCGTCACCCGATATCAGTGTCAGGTAGCTCGCGTCGCGACCGGCGTTGATGACCAGCGCATTGCCACTATCGTTCTCGGCAGCCAGCGCGCTGACAAGACGGCCGATCGCCACGGGCCCGATCTCGAGCGCGTCGACCGTCAGGCCGGCTCTACGCAGGGCCTCGAGGAGCGCAACGATTGGTTCCCGCTCGCTAACAGCGACGAGCGCCAGGCGCTCGTTGTTCTTCGAACGGCTGTTGACGGGCAGGTAGTCGATCACGTAGTCGGCAAGGTCGCCGTCGAGACGGTCCTTCATCACACGCAGCACCGCGGCACCATCGTCCTTCTCCGGGCTGGAGAGATAGTTGATCGACATCGTGCGGAACAAACCGACGGGGAGCGCGACGACCGCTTCACGACCTTTGAACGCGTCGCTGGAGAGCGCCTTGCGCAGGACAGCACGGAGCTCGGCGGGATCGTCAAGCAACGCTTCGCGGGACAGGACGATCGGCACGGAGGCGCGCGCCCGGAGCGTCGGCGACGCGCCGTTGACCGACTCGAACTGCACGAGATGCACGGATTCGAGGCCGAAATCGATACCGATCGGGCCGATACTCCTGCGCGCCGCAATTGGCCGCAGCAGAGTGCTGACTTTGGATAAGGCCGAGGTCGCCAAATCGCGCTCCAGGTTGATTGATAGCTATCAACTGTTTCAGCGGCAGATCTGGCTAAATCTTTAATATTTCGTCGGTTTTTTGAAATGGGGACATTCTGGTTTTTGGCGCATTTCTGGGCGCACAGGACCAAAAAAGCAGAATGTCCCTATTTCAGGGTTTAGACGGTCGTCCAACGCGTCTCAGACTGGATTCGAGGCCGAGGTCTCGGGCTGTTTCGTGCACCCAATTGTGGTCTCCGAAGGGCGCGTTCCGTCGATTACAGTGCCTCAGCGCCCTGAGCTCGTCATCATTCATTGGCGTATCCACCAATCGCTCCCAGTTACTCGGCTTTGCAACAGGGCTGTCGGCCAGCGCGTCTTTCCAGGCCGGCGTTCGTCCGCCACTGATGCTGGACCAGCGCCAATCTGAGGCTCGCTGAACGAGGTTCGCCCTGACAGGGTTTCTCTCGACATACCGCATCACAGTCAAGAGATGGCGATCCTCCTGAATCGGAAACGCCTTGAACCTCCCTTGCCAGACGCGACCGGATGTCCCGCGAATTCTGTGATAGCGACGGACATGCGAGGTGAGAAGCCAGTGCATCCAGCGACTTAAGTCGCCGTCTTCAAACGGCCAGAGCACGAGGTGAAAATGATTCGGCATCAGGCAGAAGGCGAGAACACGTAGCGGGAGTCGGTCGCTGGCTTCTTCGATCAGGCGGATAAACGAGCGAAAGTCAGATTCATTGTGGTAGACGGTGGCGCGCGCATTGCCACGATTGACTACGTGGTAGCAAACACCACCTTTCGAAGCTCGCGCAGTTCTGGCCATCGGCACACTGTGCGTGATGAATCGGTCTTTCGCAGCTTGGTTTTCTGAGGGATTCAGCAAAAAACCAGAATGTCCCCTTTTCCTTTTCCCTATCGAGGTTACGGTGTGCAGACAATCTCGACGTTGTCGATCCACACCGTGTCGGTGCCGCCCATTGTCGACGACGTTTTGAAGCGGATGCGCGTGTTCGCTGACACGTACGGTGTGATCGAGTGACTGGCCGGCTGGTAGCTCGAGTCGTTGCCGGAACCGTCGTGCCGGGCCAGCTCGACCCAAGGCCCGGCCGCGCCATTGGCGGAAACTTCGACGCTCGTATAGTCGCCCGTGTTGTCCAGGCCAGTGCGTCGATAGTCGTAACTGAGCGTTGCTGTCGAAGCGCCTGCAAGACTGACTTCGCGCTGGACGCCCTCGCCGCCGTTGTCGTTGTCACGCGTGCGCAGCTGGTAGTTGCTCTCGTCATTCATGACCTGGATGTCGCCCGACGTTGCACCATTGCTTTCGCCGATCTCGAGCCAGTCAGTCGCCCAGGTCAGCGTGCCGTTGCTGCCGCTGAATGATCGTGCATCGAAGTTGTCGCGGAAATTGCCGCTACAGCTACCGCCGCCACCACTGCTTCCCCCAGAGCCACCGCCCATTGCGGCCAGCTCGGCGATTTCGCTGGCGCCCAGCGCGCGGTCGTAGATACGTACGTCATCGAGCGTGCCGTCCGCCGACCAGCCCCAGCTTGCACCACCGGCATATGCGATGCCCAGCTTCCAGGTCATCGTTCCGTACTCGCGCGCTGCCGCTCCTGGCGTGAACGAAGCGGCGCTGGTCGGCTGGCCGTTGACATACAGTGCCATATAGCCAGCCGATCGATCGACAACACCCGCCACGTGATAGAAGCTGCCCGGGTTGTAGGTGTTGCCGCTTATCGTGTCGACGCCGCCGCTATCCAGTTGATGCTCGAAAGCGAAGCGATTGGCGTTTGTGAAGCGCAGTCCGGTATGCAAGCCCGCCTTGATGAGAATGCCGTAATTTGCATCATTGTCGCCGCCACTGCCCGGCGGCGTGGAGGCGGGCCGGAACCACGCCGCGAGGGTGTAGTCGCCTTCCTGCACGTTCTCGAGCCCGGTCGAATTGGGAACCTGGACGTAGTCCTCGCCGTCGGTGTAGTCGACGGCGAGTCCTCCGTCAATCTCACCCGTCGCCCATGTGGCGTTGCCCACGAGTTGCCCGTCATTTCCGCCGATCGAATCGACGGCTGTCGTGCCGCTCGTCTCGTCGAGCTTCCAGTGAGCAATTGGATCAGCCGTAGGGGGCGTCGCCAGTTCCGAGATTTCGCCGGCGGACAGGGCACGGTTGTAGATACGTACATCGTCCAGCAGGCCAGGCCAGTATTCACCGATTGCCGACCGGCCGAGTCGCACGTTGCCGTTATTCGTTACCGGCTCGAGCGTCGTGCTAAATTCGTCGACCACCGTGCCGTCGACATAGACTTTGACGACGTCGCCTCCGTTATCGAACGACGCGGCAAGGTGGTACCACGTATTGGTTAGCAGCGGGGCGCTCGTCGCGTAGTAGCCTTGCCAGTTGTCGGTGCTCGTCGAGAACCCGAAAACCGGGTAGTTTTCCCAGGTTCCCATGAAGTAGTTCAGGTCAGAGCCGGTCGTGGCTTTCGAAACGGCGGTGTCGTAAAGCGAAAACCCGGCCTTGTTGATCCAAGCCGTAATCGTCAGTGCATCGGTAATGGAGAGTTCGTCGGCATGGGCGACCACGACGGAATCGGAGGCCGAGTTCAGACGAATTGCCCCGTCAAGCTGACCCGGCACCCATTCCGTGTTCGTCGCGGTACCGTCGTGTCCGCCGACCGAGTCTACAGCTGTTGTGCCGCCCGTTTCGTCGAGCTTCCAGTGCGCGATCGGACCAGGATCGCTCTCCGTGTTCGCGCCGGCGGCCCAATCGAGGGAGCGCCGCATGATTGTGCGCCCGGCATCCGTGAGGGAGTTGATGTCGAAGTCATTCCCGCCCCAAGGCAGCTTTGCGCGCCTTCCCGCGGCCGTGCCCGTGTCGGCCAAGGCAGCGCCGGTCTCGAGAACGTCAAGCATGCTTGTGGATGACGATGGCCGCTCGGCCAATACGGCTAGGCCGGGCGCCAGCGTCCCGGCGCGTCCGCCGACTGGCTGTGACGAGGTCGCAAACGCTATCGTTCCCAGGCCGAACGGCTCGGTGATGTAATGCGTGTTGTCGGTGATGTCTATGGATGACTCCGTAAAAGTCGTCTCGCCCGTCGAGATACCGAATTCGTCCGTGATCTTCTCTTCCTCGATGACGACGCCGATGGCAGCCCCGCGCAGCTTCGTGCTCAACGCGCCGGAGTTAATGTCCTCGGGGACATAGGCGACACTATTGGCTGCGACCGCCGCGTCGAAGTTTGCCTGGGAATCGGAATCATCGAGTACGCTGACTGTGTAATTCCAGGATTCGAGCAAATCTTTCTTTGTGACCTCCTGGCTCGAAAGGTTGCTGGCGTCCTCCACGACCATCAGCAGGTTTCCGGCACTGACCGCATCGGCAGTCATGCCCCACGCGAGCGATCGTTGCACGATTAACAGGCCGTTTTCGGTCAGGTAATCCCAGCTCGCTATGCTCTCGTTAATCGGCAGCATCACGCGCCGTCCTGCGGTCGTTCCGCCTCCCTGCATCGCTGCACCCGCGTCCAACACGATTAGGGCATCGGCTCCGCCGATGTTGGCGAGTACTTGGGCACCCGCTGACGTCGTGCCGGACGCTGTCAGGTGCGTCATTGCATGCTCGTAGATGTCGAGCGTGCTGGCGGAAAAAACTGACGTAATGTAGTGGCTCGTATCGACAACCGAGATGGCCTCACCGACTGGATTGGCGTACCCCGAGGCGAAACCGAAGTTGTCGTTCAGTTCGCCTTTTTCGCTGACGACTCCGATCGGCGCGTTCGTCAGTTTGTCACCGAGTTTGGCTGCGCTGGCTGAACCCGCGACGAAGACAACGTCGTGGAAGCCGAATCCCGAGTCGAAGATCGACTGCCAGGTATCGTCGTCGTAAAAGTTGACGTTGTATCCCCAGTCGCGGATCAGTCGCCATTTGGCCCAGTCGTCGCTGGTCGGCGCAAAGACATTGTCGATGACGAGCATGACATCACCCGAACCCGAGGGCGCCATGCACGGCGTGCCGCACTCACAGGCATATTCGATAGTCAGCTTCGGGTGCAGGCTCGAATTCGCACCGTCGTCGCTGCTTACGTAGGTCTTCTGGTTGTCCCCTGAAGCTGATGGCGACAGAAGCATCAGGCCGTGATTCTCTGCGGTTCCGTCCGCCCACTCCTGTACAAGGCGACGAATGTCGACCGTAACGAAGCCAATGGCGTCAGCGGTGAACGATCCGGCAGGTGAGGGATCGAAGTCGCCGCCCGGGGTACTCCAGTCGGTGCTGCCATCGCGCGAGATCCAGGTCACGCCGTTTTCGGACCACGAGCGAGTGATTCGATGCACGCTGACGGTATCTGCCGCACCAAGGCTCTGCTCAAGGTTCAGCTGCAGCTCGGCCGATAAGACCCGGGCACCGACCGGTAGACGCGCGAGGTCAAACTGCAGCAGGGTTCGCAGCAATTCGCTTGTCTGTGAGTTCGACGCAAGGTCGGCGCTCGCCCCGTTATTCTGCGTCTCTCTGCCGGATGCGCCCTCGATGAAACTGTCCTTGCCCTCCGGTCCCGGCTGCAGTGCAATCGTCGAAGGGGACGCCGCGTCATAGATCGGCACATCAGCAAGTGTGAGTGACCGGGTGACGCCGCTGTCGAGCGTTCCGGTTACCTGAATCTGCGCCGGTGACGCAGGACCGCTGCCGACGACGATTTCGAGACGCGGCGGGCTTGCGCCGTCCTCTCGAGCTTCGTACTCGGTGTGCAGTCCTTCGGCTTCGGAATTGAACAGAATGCCGTTATTGGGCTGACCGTTGACCCAGGACTGCACCAGGCCAGTGAGATTTATTGCGACCCAGACATCGCCCGTGTCCTGCGCCGGAATCACACCGATCGATTCGGGCCGATAGGCACCGCCGAACGAATCCCAGGTGACGGTCGTCTCGTTCCAGTCGGCCGTGACGGCATGAATCGTGATCGCGCCTTCAGGGTGGGTCTTTCCTGCTTTCAGATGAAACCAGGCGATCGCCGAGTTGATCTGAGCGTTCGCCGCAATTGACGATACGTCAAAGTGCGTCAATACCTGCTCAGTCTTGCCACCTTCGAATCGCACGTGGTTCGATGCCGTTGTGCCGTTGTTTATGCCCGTGTCGTCGCTGCGGATCCAGGCATCCTTGTCCGCGTTCACGACCACGAGATTGCCGGCCGAAGCGCCTGTGACCGTCGCGAGATAACTGTCCGTGCCGAGCGTCGTTGCCGGGATCGTGAAGCTGCCCATGCACGCGTTGGTCCGGGTGCGCCACAAAGCATTCTGCATACCCGCTCGCGCTACCTGGTCGGCGCGCGCCGCCTCGAGGTCGCTGCTGGCGCTGCGAGCGTTGCTGGCTGAATCGTAAGCCAGGAGCATTACGATTGTACTCAGCAGAAACAGCGTCACAATGACGGTGACTAGCAGATAGCCTCGCTGGTGCCTGGGGCTCCTCACAGCGCACCACCTACACGAGTTCGCGCGCTGAGGCTTATCGTCACACCCGATGGCCCCGTCATTTCGAGTTCGATCCGCACCAGTGGACTGCTTGCAGCTTCTATCCGCTCGAAGCGCAGGAGCGTGACGTTGTCGGCGATCACCGCAGCAACGAAATCCCTGCCATCGACCGGCCCGTCGGGGGTGCTGTTGCCGTCTTCATTCCACGGCACCGGCATGCGCTCCATGAGCGCGTCGCCGTCGAGGTAAAAAACGACCGGATCGTAGCCATCCTCGAAGTCCGACCCATCCTCGTCGTCGTCGTCGTTGCCGCCGTCATCGATCATGCCGTTCCGGTCATCGTCGACGCCGCAAAGGCCCGGGCAAACGTCACCGTTATTGTCCGACGGCGGGTCTTCATCGATTCTGCCGTCCCCGTCATTGTCGATACCGTCGAGCGGGTCTTCGTCCGACACGCCGTCTTCGTCATCGTCGGCTGAGTCAGAACCTTCGTCGAACGCGCCGTCGCCGTCATCGTCGATGAGCATGATCCCGGCAAGAAAGTCATGCTGGGCATCGTTAGCGAAGTCCTCGTCAATTCTCCCGTCACGGTCGTCATCGGCGTCGGGAAAGCCGTCCGCATCGAGATCGACGTACTCGGGCAACGTGACTGCAAGTACGGCGCTGGCAAACGTGCTGCTCCCGACCGGTGGCGACGCCGGGACGGTTTGCTCACGGATATTCTCGGGCCAGTTCGTGCCGGGATTGTCCGGCATCGGGAGCAGGAGTTTCGTCGAGTGACTCGTGATCCGCACGATCCGATCCATCGCGAACCGGGCCTGCTGCAGGAGGAGGTTTCGCTCCCCAACGGCGGCGCTTGTGCCAAACGCGTTGTTTACGAGGCCAGTGGTTGCCGCCAGGATTAATGCGGTGAGTGCAAGGGCCGTCAGCAGCTCAACGATCGTAAAGCCAGATTGTCGGTCGCGCGCGCGCACGCCTAGAATCCCCGCGCCCGAATCGTCTGCAGGTCGTGCACGGTGTTTTCCACCGCCACACGAATCCAGAGGATGCCGTCGTCAGTGCCGGTGAACAGATCGTTGTCGCCGTCCGCATTGTCGCCGTCGCATGCCGACAGGTACACGACAAGTCGACCAGGCACGCCGGCCGTTTCAGAGTAGGTCGTTGCAGTTTGAGGCGAACCCGCAGCGATGGCTGCGGCTTCGAGGTCCGCAAACGGTTCTACGAGCAACTCCTCGACGCGCGACGTCAGGCGATAGTGGTTGTTGGCCAGGTCCCTGTGGACTTCTGCCCCCTGCGAGCTGGTTGTCAGCGCGTTGATGACCGGTACCAACAGAACCGCGAGCAAGGCGACGGTTACAAGCACCTCGACGAGCGTCAGTCCAACTTGATTGCGACGGTTCACAGGACGGTTACCCGGCCAGTGATGCCGTCGAGCGTGATTGCTGCCTTCGCCGTGTCCGTGACAAAGTCGAGTCGGTAGGACTCAAGAAGAATCGTCTCGGGCTCAAGACACCACGGCGTACCATGCTCGTCGAAGTAAATAACGCCCTGCGTGGTACAGGTGCCCCGATACACGAAGTCATGCGTAACCGGCGTGGCCGAGCCTGCTAGTTCGTCAGGAAACGTGTAGTCGTAGAGCTGCTTGTCGATGGGATGGTAGACATCCCAGATCCAGGTCCACGGACTGAATTGTGTATCTGCTCGAAAGACGCGAATGCGGTATTGGCTCGTGAGAAAGCGAAAGCCGTGCGGCTTCCCGGTGCGGATCGATTCGGTACGCGCAAAACGAATAGCCGCGGCAAATTCTGCCGCGGCCGCGTCGAGTTCTTGCGAATCGTTGTTCGGAAGGGCCGGGTAGGCAATGGCGGCTATGATCGCGATAACGCTGATCACCACCACGAGCTCAATCAGTGTGAGCCCACCTTGCCTGGAAACGGGGACATTCTGCATTTCTAAGCTCTACCAAAAAGTAGAATGTCCCCATTTATTTATTCGTCGCCGATAAATTCGCCGGTGACCGAGTCAAATCGCCAGCCGCCCGTACTACCCGAGGACAGGCCGAGAATGCCAGTCGACACAACCGTGACCGTGTTGGTCGTGCCCTTCGGGTTTACCGGCAGATCGTCCTTGAGATACGGGCCGTACTTGAATTCGTTCGGGTCCGTACCTGTGCAGGCTTCGCCGGCGGCATTCGTGTAGTTACGTAACTGGGCAAGAAACGCCGGTTCGCCAACGGCACCAACAACAGCCGTACCGGTAATGCATGTACCGCCGCCGGAAATTACCGCGCCCGGGTAATCGTTGTGCTGCTGGCGATATAGGTCAATCGCAGCGCGGATGTTGGCGATATTGGTGTCGTACGCTGCCTGTTCAGCATCGTCGGTCGCACCCGAGAATTGCGGGATGATAATCGCCGCAAGGATCGCGAGGATGATGACGACAATCAGCAGCTCTACCAGCGTAAAGCCTTTACTCGCGATAGATTTAGCCTTTGAAAACATGGGTTTATCTCCTGGCCCCAGCCTGTGAATCCGTTACGTATGAATTATCGGCAGCGAGGCCGATGCCTTTAGGGCATAAGCCACATTTTTCCTACCCCACGGCCCGTGAGAGCTTGAAGATCGGCAGGATCAGGGAGCTGACGAGTACCCCGACCATCACGCCCATGACCAGCAGCATGATCGGTTCGGCCAGTTTCGAGAGCATGTCCAGTCGCTTCGTCAGCTGGGTACTGTAGTAGTCCGCGATACGGCTCATGACCTTGCCGAGATTGCCGGACCGCTCGCCCGTCGAAATCATGTGCTTCGCGAGGTCGGGAACGAACGACGCCTCGGCGAACCCGGCAGCAACGCCGGCACCCGCCTGGACCTTGGTTTCGACATCCGTGATGAGCTTGCGATAGAGGGAGTTCTGCACGACGTCCCTGCACGACTCGAGACTTTCGACGACCGACACACCGTTGTTCAGCGACAGTCCGAGCACCTGCAGTGACTGAGTGAGGTACACCTGGGTGAAGACGTCTCTCGCGACCGGCATATGCAGCTTGAGATGATCCACCTTGTGCCGTCCTGACTCACTGACAAGCCATTGCCGGGCGATGATAATCGTCGCGCCAATGCCCCCGAGCAGCAGGTACCAGTACTCGCGCATAACGTTGCTGGCGGTCATGAGCCAGCGCGTCGTCACGGGCAGCTGGTCGTAGATCGACGAGAACATCGCCTCGAACTTCGGGAAGACCACGATCAGTACAAACAGAACGACTGCAATCGAGAAGCTGATCAGGAACAGCGGATACGTCGCCGCCGATACAAGCGTATTGCGGAGTTCCTCACGTTTCTGGTCCATCTCGAGCAACTGCTGCAACACCTCGTGCATGAAGCCGCCGGTCTCACTGGCAGCAACGAGATTGACGTAGGTCGAAGAGAAGACACCGTCGTGTTTCTTCAGCGCACCTGCAAAAGACTGGCCCTCGCTGATGTCCTGGGCGATCTGCTCAACAACCGCCCGCATGCGGGGGTTCTCGGTTTGCGTGACGATAGCCGTCAGGGCGCCGTGCAGGCTCTCGCCAGTCTCGAGCAGCAGCGCGAGCTGCTCGGTGAAGAACATGCGGTCGTTGGACGACGGCGTGTTGCTCCGGCCGGGCAGCCGGATCTCGATATTCCTGAGATCGCGCTTCGGCTTCCCCTTGTGCTCCGTGCGTGATGTTTGGATCTCGAGTGCCATCGCGTCGTCCTAGATGCTCGTCACGCGCGACACTTCCTCGATGGTCGTGCTTCTCTCGAGAGCGCGATCGAGACCGTCGTGGAACAGGTTGCGGAAATCGCGGCCTTCGAGATACTCGGTCAGCTCATCGCGGCTGGGGCTCGAGATGATCAGTTTCTGCAGGTCGCCGTCAGTGCTGAGCAGCTCGTGAATACCCATACGCCCCTTGAAACCGGAGTCGTAGCAGGACTCGCAGCCTTTGCCGCGTGCCAGCTTGATGTCCTTGTCCGACGGCCAGCGGTATTGCTTGACGATTTCCGGCGGCGCGAGAAATTCGCTTCGGCACTTGGGACAAATAGTGCGCACGAGTCGCTGCCCGACGACGCCGAGCAATGCGGACGATAGCAGGTACGGTTCGACACCCATGTCGATGAGGCGCGTTACGGCACCGACAGAGTCGTTGGTATGCAACGTCGACAGTACCAGGTGGCCTGTCAGAGCCGCTTGCACGGCGATCTCGGCGGTTTCTCGCTCACGGATCTCACCGACCATCACGATGTCGGGGTCCTGGCGCAGGACGTGCTTGAGAATCTTCGCGAAACTGAGCCCGACACCGTCACGGACCTCGTTCTGATTGATGATGTCGATCTGGTACTCGACCGGATCCTCAATCGTGACGATGTTCTTCTCGATGCTGTTGAGGTAGTTCAGCGCGGCATAGAGGCTCGTAGTCTTGCCGCTGCCGGTCGGTCCGGTTACGAGGATCAGCCCGTGGCTGGCATCAAGGAGGTGCTTGAAGTTCGCGAGATTCT
>JAAUYD010117857.1_pt1 | contig 16191 bp, 15 predicted proteins | sample 7278101 | NCBI WGS metagenome assembly JAAUYD01 (sample SAMN14350128, study PRJNA611818) | marine sediment metagenome | isolation source: surface marine sediment (0.6m) | place: French Polynesia: Moorea | collected 2018-08 | reverse complement strand
TGCAACAGAGCCCCGGCAACAGGGGCAACCCGATGAGGACGAGCATGATACCCAAAACGAAACTGGCCCTTCTGGCCGCAGCTTCCCTATTGGCGCTGGCCGCCTGTAACCCCCAAACCGCCCCGAACCAGGCCCAGAACACGCGACAGGGCGCGGGCGTTGGCGCCGCCGTAGGTGCGGTCGCCGGCCTGATCGTCGGCGGGGACGACAAGCTACAGAACGCCGCGATCGGCGCCTTGGTCGGCGCCGGGATCGGCGCGGGCGTCGGCTCGATCCTCGACCGGCAGGCTGAAGAGCTGCGGGCCTCGCTCGACAGCAGTGGGGCCGAGGTCATCCGCTCGGGCGAAGAGCTGATCGTGCGGATGCCGCAGGACATCCTGTTCGACGTCGACAGCGCATCCCTGCGCCCCGACCTTCGGTCTGACCTCGTGACCCTGTCGGACAGCCTGCAGCGCTATCCCAACACCTCCGTCACGATCGTCGGCCATACCGACAACACCGGCGACGCCGCCTATAACCAGTCGCTCAGCGAACGCCGCGCGGCCTCGGTCGGCGGCGAATTGACCTTTGCCGGGGTCGATCCATTCCGCGTGGCGACGGTGGGCGCGGGCGAAAACAACCCCATCGCCTCGAACCTCAGCCCCGAGGGCCGGACGCTGAACCGCCGGGTGGACATCACGATCCGCGAGAATTGAACCCCGGACGCTTTCCGGGGCGCGCGGTGCGCCCCGGTCATGCCCGCTTAAACTGAGTGGCGCTCCAAGAATTCGCCATAATCGTGTGTGATATCTGTCACCAATGCACACCCGAGAGAGGCGAAGATGACACCAAAGAGGTTCGTGTTCGCGGCGTTTGCCGCGCTTGGTTTTCTGACGGCATGCGGTGCGCCTTCGGGCGGACCTTCGGTGTCGCGGGCACCGGATGAGGCCTTTGTCGAGCTGCCGTCCAGCACGTTTCTCATCAGTCATTACTATGTGCATGCCGGCATGGATGCCGCGCCACGGGCGGCCGGAGGCCAGGCGATCCGGGTTAAGTTGAAACCCATGTACAAGGGCTATGATCCAAGAGAGGGTCCTCCGGGCCGACTGATCCATACGCCCTCGGCGACGCTGGCCCAGCAAACCGCCAACATGCTGGAGCGGTGGCCTGCCGCCCATACGGTCGCCCGCAACCTTGGTGTCGAGATCGCGCGGTCAACGCATTGCCGGTCCGGTGCGATCAGGCTGGCCGAACCAACCCGCGACAGCTACCGCGACCCGGCGGCGATCCAGGCGATCCTTGCGGCCAATAACGGGCAACTCTTTCAGCCGAACGTGCGCATTCCGAAAGGCATTCAGAAGACCGTCGTTCCTCCCGTCAACTTCACGCAAGCAAGCGGCGTATGGGAGGTCAACCTGATCTGTGAGGCGCCAAGTCCTTATGGGGCCGCCACCCAGCGCGCGTCAACGATCGCCGCGTCGCAGCGCCCCCAAGGGACCGTCGTGACGCAAAGCGCCAAGCCGTCGGCGGAAAACGCGCCGGGCCCCTTCCGGCAACGCGCCGCCGGCAATACCTATCTCGCCTATACGAAATCGCACGGGCCGCAGGTCTATTACCTGTCCCCCGACGGCAAGGTTCATCTCTGGTACCCGGGAAATCGCCGGGCCGTTCAGGGGCGTTGGATCGTCGAGCCCTTGGATCGGAACGCGGCCATCGGGGTCATCTGCTTTACGTACCAGAATGCACGCAATCCCGTGTCCGGGTACTCCGGAGGGCGTTCTTGCGAGACAGCGCCGCGCTTTTTTGCCGGGAACCGGGAGGCCGCCGCCGGAGACCCGTTCGGGCTTGCCACAGGCCGCATTCCCTTTGTCCTTGGGAAGAAGCCGACAAGCCTCGCCGACCTTGCACGGCAAAGCTAGTCCCTTGTCCCCGCGAAAGAGTGGTCATATCATTTGACCAATTCTTCCGCAGGGGCTGCCATGCCGTTCTCAAAGGTCCGATCCGAAAAGCTTGCCGATGCCGTCGTTCGGCAGATCGAGGGGCTGATCCTGCAGGGGCTTCTGCGGCCAGGCGAACGGCTGCCGTCCGAGCGCGAACTGTCCGAGCGGATGGGCGTGTCGCGCCCCAGCCTGCGCGAAGGCGTGGCGGAACTCCATGCCCGCGGGCTTCTGGAAACGCGGCCCGGCGCGGGGATGTATGTATCTGATGACCTTGGGGCCGAGTTTCCGCCCGCACTGACCCGGCTTTTTGCAACGCATGACGAGGGTACGCGCGATTACATTGCGTTCCGGCGCGACATGGAAAGCCTCGCCGTGGCGCGGGCGGCGCGGTTCAGCACGGAAACGGATCTGAAGGTCATCGACCGCGTGTTTCGCGAAATGGAAGAGGCCCACGCCAGGGGCGACGCAGCCCGCGAGGCGGCGCTCGACGCCGAGTTCCACATGGCGATCGTCGAGGCTTGCCATAACGCGGTGATGCTGCATGTGATGCGGGCGCTCTATGGGCTGTTGCAGAAGGGCGTCCTGTATAATCGCAGGGTGATGTTCCAGCAGCGTACAACGCGCGAGATGCTTCTGGACCAGCACCGGGCGATCAACACGGCCCTGCAGGTACGCGATGGCGCAGCGGCCAGCGAGGCGGTGGGTCGGCATCTGGACTATGTGCAAAGCGCTCTTGATGCGCAGCGGCGTGATGACCGGGCCGAGGCGATCGCGCAGCAAAGGCTGGCCCGCCGGGCAGACGCCTAGGCGACGATTCAAGGCCTGTTACGGACCCGAAACAAAAAATCGTTTGCGCGAATCTGCCGCTTCCCGCTATCAGCGCTCCACGGCCTGACGCATCACCAGAGAAAGGGAGGGCGACATATGATTACCACCTATTCGCTCACTCATCGCTGGCACATGGCCCATGTGGCAGGCAATCTGTTCCGAGCGGGACACTCGCTTATCTAAAGGTGCCTTCCCGCGCGCGATGGCGCGCCGGTCGCCACCACCCCCGATAGCCAAACGCTCTTGCCCCTGACCGGGGTGCGTTGCGCGCGGCGATACCACCCAACCCCAACCTGAACGGAGCCGGTTCGCGCCCAAGGCGCGTCCGGAAAGTCCAAATGATACATGTTCTGCCCCAAGGCGCGGCCCATGATGCCGCCACACCCATCGACCGCCTGATAATGCGCTACGGCGCATGGCGGGTTCTTGTCGCTGCAAGCCGCGCGATCCTGTTCGGCCGGCGACGCCGGCCCCCGCCGATGCATGTCGACCAGCTGTCTGCGCACATGCGGCGCGATATCGGGCTCGAACCCATGGCAGCCTCGCGCCGCCATTGGGAGCTCTAGGCCAAAGGGGGCGGTCACGTTGGCCGCCCCTGACCCTATTCGCCAAGCTTCGCGTGCACCTCGTCCAGGTCGATCTCGCCCGTCGGCATCTTGTTGGCGGGGTTGGCGAAATCATAACGGAACAGGTCGAAGTCGCGTTTGTAGATCTCATAAACCAGGTGCATCGACAGATCGTCGAAGAAATCCTCGACCGGGTGCGCCCGCTTCGGTCCATGCCCTTCGCTTTCGTTGAACCGGGGCACATCGTCCAGATTCAGAGATACGGGCGTCTGAACTGCGTCCAGCACATCGGCCATGCCATCGTTGAAGGTTTCGGTATGGAAGATGCGATCGTACCTGCCGCCATTCACGATGAAGGTCGCCACATGGCCCGATACCGCCGACCAGTGGATGTCGGGGTCCATCGGTTTTCGGAACCGGATTGTGTCGCGGGCAAACAGAAGGAAGCGCCGGAAGCTTTCGATCTGGTCGAAATCGTCCTCGACCCCGATCCCGTATTTCTGGATCAGCGTGGGCACCAGGTTGCCGCGATAGCGTTTGCCATTGCGCTGTATCCCGCAGATCTTGTCGAAGAACGAAGAAAGGATACGCGTGTAGGGGTTGCGCACGCAGGTGAAAGCATAGGACGCATGCCGCGTGACGTTCCGTTCGATCAACGGCTGGCTGTGGTCGAGCGACCATTTGTGCAGGCCTGTCTGCGCATCGTGGATGTCGCCGTCAAAGAACCTGCCATGGTCGGAGTAGAACATGACCTGGCCGATGGTCGAGCACGCGCATTTCGGCACCACCCGATAGACCATGCTTTCGCTTTCGGTCATCCAGGTGCCCGGAAAACCCATGACCAGCCTCACATACAGCGCCGCGCTGCGCGGAACCTTGCACGTTTCGCGGCATCGGTAGGGAAAAAATCAAGGATTGGGGGTTTATTCAATGCCCTGCCACAATAACAATGCCCTCATGATGCCCGATTGCCCGAACGGGGCCCCCTGAATGGCGCGCGTCGCCTTCATTCTTCTGTGTCACAAGGATCCGGCTGCGATCATTCAGCAGGCGCGGCAACTGACACGTGCGGGCGACTGCATATCCATCCATTTTGACGCCAGCGCACCGAAGGACGCGTATGAGAACATCCGTGCCGCGCTGGAACCGATCCCCGAGGTCACTTTTGCCGCGCGCCGGGTGCGCTGCGGCTGGGGGGAATGGAGCCTGGTGCAGGCGACGCTGTATGCCGTGGAAGCGGCGGTCCTGGCGTTTCCCGACGCGACGCATTTCTATATGCTTTCGGGCGATTGCACGCCGGTCAAGCCTGCGAACTACATTCACGACTACCTCGACCGCGACGATGCCGATTTCATCGAAGCCGTCGATTTCCAGGGAGGCGGGTGGATCAGGACGGGCATTCGCGAAGAACGCCTGATTTATCGTCACTGGTTCAACGAACGCGGCAACAAGCGGCTGTTCTACGGCGCGATCGAGGCGCAGAAACGCCTGGGCCTGTCGCGGAAGGTGCCCAAGGATCTTCAGATCATGATTGGCAGCCAGTGGTGGTGCCTGCGCCGCGCAACGGTGGAAGCGGTGCTTGAGTACGCCCGGACGCGCCGCGATGTCGTCCGGTTTTTCCGCACGACATGGATTCCCGACGAAACGTTTTTCCAGACGCTTGTCCGGCATCTGGTGCCTGCGGACGAGGTGCGGTCGCGAACTCTGACCTTCCTGATGTTTTCCGACTACGGGATGCCCGTGACGTTCTACAACGATCATTACGACTTTCTGGTCGCGCAGGACGCGTTGTTCGCCCGCAAGATCTCGCCCGAGGCGACGGATTTGCGGCGCAGGCTGGGCCGGCTGTTCGCCTCGGATGACGCAGCGATTAGGACCAGCGGGGAAGGCAAGAAGCTTTACTCCTTCCTGACCGAACGGGGGCGGTACGGGCGACGCTTTGCCCCGAGGTTCTGGGAAAAAGAAGCGACGCTGGGCCGCGACCGCGAGTTGATGATCGTGGCGTGCAAGAAATGGCACGTTGCCAAACGGCTGCTGGATGCGCTGAGCCACCAGTCGAACGTGCCTGCCGTCGAGTACATCTTTGACGAGCAAGGTGCGGCGCTGCCCGATCTGGGCGGTATCGAGGGAACGCTGGAAAAGCGCGCCCGGCACCGCAGGGCGCTGGTCCGGATGCTGTTCGACTATTTCGAAACCGACCGGCTGGTCATCTGCATGGATCCTGCGAACCTGGAACTGGTGCGGGATTTCTATGCCGACCGGTCGACCACGCGGTTGCTGGAAGTGGAATGCCAGATGTCGGACGCCTACCTGCGTGGCCACGCGATGCGCGTGGGGCTGGCCGGACCCGAAACGCCCGCGGCCACGCTGGACGGCATCCTGCCCGCAATTCGCAACGACGTGATCGTGGAAAGCGACCGGCTGAAGGACGAGAACTTTCCCGAATACTACCGCCTGCGTGAGCGGGCGGATACGGATGAGAACGCTGCTCAGTTGGGCGCGTTCTTTTCGCTTGCCCCGGACCGCGCGCGGTCGCTTGCCGAAACCCAACACCTCTTTGCCGATTGAAGGAGCGCCCGATGGGCTACGCCTATGACGACCAGAACATCTTTGCCAAGATCCTGCGGGGCGAGATCCCGAACGACACCGTTCTGGAGACAGATCACACGCTGGCCTTTCGCGATATCCGGCCCCAGGCGCCGGCGCATGTGCTGGTAATCCCCAAGGGCCCTTACGTTGCGCATGACCATTTCGCGAACGACGCCACGGATGCCGAGATCGTCGATTTCACCCGGACGCTTGGCAAGGTCTGTGCCATGCTGGGCGTGAGCCCCGGCGACAGCGGGGCAGGGTTTCGGACCATCGCCAATGCCGGCGAAGACGCCGTGCAGGAAGTGCCGCATTTCCACGTCCACATCCTGGGCGGCCGTCCGCTGGGGCGGATGCTGGAGCGTGGATAAACCGCCGTTTCGGAGTCTGGCGGGGGGCTGGCTGGCCCCACCGTGGCGCACACCCGCTAACCGGACACCTGTTCACGCAATATCGACACGGTCAGAGAGATCATCAGGTAGATGCCTGAAAAGATCAGAAGCGCCAGCACCGTATTCTCGAACGCACGCGGGTAGGTCGGTTCATCCGGCGGGATCGGGTTGACGCTGAGCGACAGGTACCGGATCTGGCGGTTCGCTTCCATCCGCGCGGATTCCATCATCTGCAGGGCCTCCTGCATCATCAGCGTGCGGGTTTCCAGATCGACCTCGGCCATCCGAAGCTGGCCGGACACCTGTGCGAGCGATTCCGATCCTTCGGCGCTTTGGGTCAATTCGCCGCGCAGCTCGGCAATCAGCGCCTCAAGCCGTTCGATATCGCCTTCGACACCGGCGACGCGGGCCTGGTTTGGGGCGCGGTTGTCCAGAAGCTGCTGCAGTTGAAGCCGCTTCTCGGCAAGCTGAACCTCGAACCCGGTGATCTGGCTCATGAGCCCCGATGTCTCCGAAATCGGGTCAAGAACGCCCAGTTGTTCCTGCAATTCCAGAACGCGTTGCTGTGCAGCGACCATCCGCTCTTCCGCCTGGTCAAACGCCGCGCGGGCGCCCTGCACCTGATCCTCGCGCAGCCGTTGGGTCCGTTCGTCCACACGTTCTTCAGCGTACGAAATCAATGCCCGCGAGAACCGGGCCGAAACCTCCGGATCGGCCGCTGTGACATCCATCCGCAGAATGCCCTCGGTCGGATCGTAGCCCACGTTCACGAGCCGCTCATACAGCTTGTGCGCCTCGACATTCGTGGCGTCTGCGTCAAGCCGCTGGATCGGGTCGATCGACGGGTCCGCGAAATGGGCGACAAAGCCCTCTTCGCGGTCCAGCCGTTCCATCGCCTCGGGCGAGATCAGGAATTCCTGCACCGCAACTGAATCCTGGCTCGACGCAAGCCCCGTGCCCTGAAACAGCCCGCCAAGCCCGCCCGACTGGCCGCCCTGGGCCTGCTGGATCTCGAAGGCCGAATGGGTCGTGTACATCGGTGTCGCGACGGCGAAATAGTACCATCCTGCAATCAGCGTCGGCAGCGCAACAAAGGCCAGAAGGCGCAGAGACAGCGCCACCAGGCTGCGGCGGCGGCGGCGGGCGATGTCGCGCTGGATGTCTGAGATTTCGCGCGTCCGCGTCTCGAACGGGTCGGCCACCTCGGTCGAAACCTGGGTTCCGGTCGGTTTCGGGGCGATCTGCGGCAGCCCGGGCTTGGCTTCATCTTTCGATGGTTCGGCCACCACAAGTTGCAGCATGTTCGCGCGCTGGAACGGATCGATTCCGGCTTTGCGCAAAAGCCGCACCGCGTCAAAATCCGATGTCGGCGCCAGACCGTGCTTCTGCGCCAGCCGGCGGGCCATACGCAGCTGCCGGCCCGTCAGGCCTTCCTTGCGAATCTCGTCGATTTCGGCCGAAGGCTCCTCCGCCTGTTCGGTGTGCGGGTCTGGCTTGGCCGCTGCGTCGGGCTGGGGCGCCTTTCTGGCTGCGCTGGCTTTGGCTGCCGTCGGAAACGGCTCTGCGCCGAACCCGTCTTCCTGGGGTCTTCTGGTCTCATTCGGCGCATCGGGTTTGGCCGTGGCCGCGCGCGCAGTCTGCTGCGGCACGGTCTGCTGCGGCACGGGCGGCTCGGCCGCCCCGCCCGAGCGGCGGATGCGAAAGCGCTTAGCCTTGGGTTTCGTAGTCATAAAGCCGTCTCGCTTCGTCGAGCGTATCGAACATGTACATCTGCCCGTCCTTCAGAACAGCCGCCGACCGGCAGAATTTCTCCAGCGTTTCCGCCTGATGAGAAACCACCACGACCGTGGCCTTTTCAAGGCGTTCCCGCAGGATTGTTCCCGCTTTGCGGTTGAATTCGGCATCGGTAGAGGCGGGCATGCCCTCGTCGATCAGATATATGTCGAATTCCAGCGCCAGGAGCAGCGAAAAGCAGAACCGTGCGCGCATACCCGTGGAATAGGTGCCGACGGGCATGTCGTAATATTCCTCAAGCCCGCAGATCCAGCGGGTATACGCTTCGAGGTAATCGGGGTCGATGCCATACATGCCTGCGATGAAACGGGCGTTTTCCTTGCCCGTCAGCTTGCCGATCACCCCGCCCATGAACCCAAGCGGGAACGACACGCGCGAGGTGCGCGCAATCTGGCCCTCATCAGGCTTCTCCAGCCCCGCCATCATGTTGATGACAGTGGATTTGCCGGTGCCGTTCTGAGCCAGGATGCCAAGGGAGTTGCCAGGTTCCACGCGAAACGAGGCGCGTTCAAGGATCACCTTGCGCTGCTTGCCGGTCCAGAAGGATTTCGACACGTTTCTGAATTCTATCATCGGGTTCTGCCCCGGGGGTCGCCTGCCAACGGTTTACACCGCCTTTGTTAACTCAAAGCTATAGCATGCAGCGCGTTTGCGCCATAGCCCCGGCCTTTGGCAACGGCGGTTCCCCGCGACCAGCGCGGCCGGTCAGGCCGCGATGACGTTCCAGGTCAGCCCGGCCAGCACCGCGCCGGTGACGGCAAGTCCAAGATAGGCGGCAAAGACGCGGGGCTTGACCAGCGCCCAGACGGCGATGGCCGCCGGGATGCTGCTGACGCCGCCTGCGATGACAAAGGACATTGCGGCGCCGGGCGACATGCCCTGTTCCATGAGCCCCGCCACAAGCGGTACGGCGGCGTAGCCATTCAGGTAGGCCGGTGCCCCCACGACGCTTGCAAGGAACACGGGGCCCGCGCCAGTGCCGCCAAGGACGCCCGCAATCGCCTCGGCCGGGATGTAGCGGATCATCAGCATCTCAAGGAGGTAGGCCAGCGCCAGCCATTTGCCGAGGAAGATCAGGTTCGACAGGGCCGCCTCGCGGAATGCCTCGGTCCGGGCAGGCTCTTTCCAGAACCGCCAGACGGGCGTGCCGGAGAACGGCGAGGGGCCGCAGCCGCAGCCTTTCTTTTCAACGGGCTTCAGGGGGTCAGCAAAGACACGCGAGCCGGAAAGCGCCATCGTGGCAAAGCCTCCGAACAGACCCAGACCTACGGCGAAGGCGGTCTTTGCAATGGCAAACTCGGTGCCGATCCCCCCGGCGGTGATCGCGAACATCGCGGGGTCCATCAGCGGTGAGGCCAGCCAGAAGGCCATCACTGCCGACAGGGGCGTGCCTGCGGCCAGCAGGGCGGCGATGAAAGGAATGACCTCGCAGGAACAGAAGGGCGACAGTCCGCCGGCCAGGGCGGCAAGGACGATCATCCTTGCCTGCTTGCCCTGAAACGCCTCGGCCAGAAGTGCCTCGGCCCCTGTGGCCTTCAGGAACCCGATGGCCGCGACCGCGAACAGGATGAAGGGTGCCGTGTTCCCCAGCGCGCGCAAGGCACCCGTCACAGTGGGCAGCGCGGCGGGCGGATCGAGCACCCAGACCGCCAGCGGGACAAGCAGAACCAGAAGCCAGACCTTGTCGATTTTCGACCAGAACGAGGGGGCTTGGGGGAGAGAGAAATCAGCCATTCTGTGTGCCTTCGGTCAAGTCCTTGCTGTCGGCGCAGCATTCGGAGAGCAGAAACTCGGACAGGCGGTGGACCTGGTCGTAGTCGGCGCCAACGCAGATGATGCGCCGGCCTTGACGGGCCTGCGACACCAGCCCGGCGGCGGCGAGGATTTTCATGTGATGGGTCAGCGTCGATCCTGTCACGCCCGTGCGTTCGCCCAGATCGCCAATCGTCAATCCATCGGGCCCCGCGCGGACCAGGGCACGCAGCACCGACAGACGCTGTTCAGAGCCAAGCGCGGCAAAGACCGAGGCGATCTCGGCCAGTTCGGCGGGGGGGAGGGTGTGAGTCGACATGCGGCTATATTTCTAGAAGTATCGAAATGATGTCAATCGATATTTCGACGATCGTCGAAATGAATTGGCCTTGAGCCTGATCCCCCCTCGGTTAGATCAGCCGGATGGAGCTTGAACAGGAAATTGGCGCCTGCCGCATATGTGCCGATCGCTTTGCCGCGACCCACACCGGCCATGCGCCGCGCCCGGTGGTCTGGTTCCGCCCCGGCGCGCGTATCCTGATTGCGGGTCAGGCGCCGGGCCTGCGCGTCCACGAAGCGGGTGAGCCGTTTCGAGACCCCTCGGGCGACCGGCTGCGCGACTGGATGGGGATTGGCGAGGATGTGTTCTATGACCGGGCGCGGGTCGCGATCCTGCCGATGGCGTTCTGTTTTCCCGGCTACGATGCGAAGGGCGCCGATTTGCCGCCGCCACGCATCTGTGCAAAGACCTGGCGGGAGAGGGCGCTTGAGGCCATGGGCAACGTGCCCCTGACGCTGTTGATCGGCCGCTATGCACAGTCCTGGCATCTGGGCACCGGGGCCGGCGTCACCGCGACGGTCGCGGACTGGCGCGCGCATGGGCCGGCCGCGATGCCCCTGCCGCATCCGTCCTGGCGCAACAACGCCTGGATCAAGCGAAACCCCTGGTTCGAGGGCGAGTTGCTGCCCGTCCTGAAGGCCCGGGTAAGGGAGGCGCTGGCATGACGATGCTTGACCGTGCGCATGGCGAGATGGAATCGGGCGGCAACGCCGAACGGCTGCGCTTCTATGAACGGCTCGCGGATGCGGAAGTGTTCCTGCTTCTGGCCCGGGAATCGGGCGGGGACAGCATCGAACCAGAGGTCTTTCCGCTTGAGGACGGGCCGGTCGTCCTGGCCTTCGACACCGAAGAGCGCCTGTCCGAGTTCCGGCCGGGCGCGGCATATGCCGCGCTGACGGGCCGCGCGCTTGCCCGGATGCTGGCCGGGCAAGGGCTGGGTGTGGGCCTGAACCTCGGCGTGGCGCCGTCGTCCTTCCTGATGGATGCGGATGCCGTGGACTGGCTTGCGGGCACGCTTGAAGGCGCGCCCGAGGCGGCGGATGCGCGGCTTCAGGAAGTGGCGGCACCCCGTGGCCTGCCCGAGGTGCTGGTCACGGCGCTTGACGCGAAACTTGCAGGACTTCAGGGGCTTGCGAGCCATGCTTGGCTGGCCTCGGTTCGCTATGAGGGCAACCAAAGTGGCCATGTCCTGGCGTTTTCCGATCCCATCCCCGGCGCGGAATCTGCCCTGTCGTGCGCGGTGCGCGAGGCGCTGGTGTTCTCCGGGATCGATGCGGGATCGCTTGACGTAACGTTTGTCGGGGCCACTGACGTGCTTGCCAAGCGGCTCGCAAAGGTCGCGTTGCGGTTCGATCTGCCGACCCGGCCAGACACCGAGGCCCCTGACGCGCCCGGCACCGATCCGGCGCGCCCGCCCAAACTGCGCTGATCCCCGGCGCAAACGATGCAACAGGCGCGACAATCGCGCGGCTTTCCGCCTATTGCATCTTCCCCGTTAACCTTCGCTCTTCTATAAGATGCCTAGTCACACGGGCCGAAAGAGTCCGGGCGGCATTTGAGCAGCAAGTCAGGACCCCACGCATGGCACTTTTCGGCGGGCTATTTGCATCCGACATGGCGATCGACCTCGGGACGGCGAACACGCTTGTCTACGTCAAGGGCCGGGGCGTCATCCTGAACGAACCCTCTGTCGTGGCCTACCACGTCAAGGACGGCAAGAAGCAGGTTCTGGCCGTGGGCGAGGACGCCAAGCTGATGCTGGGCCGGACACCGGGTTCGATCGAGGCGATCCGGCCGATGCGCGAAGGCGTGATCGCCGATTTCGACGTGGCCGAAGAGATGATCAAGCACTTCATCCGCAAGGTGCATCGCCGTTCGACGTTTTCGAAGCCAAAGATCATCGTCTGCGTGCCCCATGGCGCGACCCCTGTTGAAAAGCGCGCGATCCGGCAATCGGTGCTGGGCGCAGGCGCGCGCCGCGCGGGCCTGATCGCCGAGCCGATCAGTGCCGCAATCGGCGCGGGCATGCCGATCACCGATCCCACCGGCAACATGGTCGTCGATATCGGCGGCGGGACGACCGAGGTTGCGGTCCTGTCGCTGGGCGACATTGTCTATGCCCGCTCGGTCCGTGTCGGTGGCGACCGGATGGACGAAGCGATCATCAGCTACCTGCGCCGCCAGCATAACCTTCTGATCGGGGAAGCGACGGCGGAACGGGTCAAGACCTCGATCGGCACGGCGCGGATGCCCGATGACGGGCGCGGCCAGTCGATGGAAATCCGGGGCCGCGACCTCTTGAACGGCGTGCCGAAGGAAACGGATATCAACCAGGCGCAGGTAGCCGAAGCCTTGGCCGAGCCGGTGCAGACGATTTGCGAAGCGGTGATGACGGCGCTGGAAGCTACGCCGCCGGACCTTGCCGCCGATATCGTCGACCGGGGCGTGATGCTGACCGGCGGCGGCGCGCTTCTGGGCGAGTTGGACCTTGCGCTGCGCGAACAGACCGGGCTGGCGATCAGCGTTGCCGACGAATCGCTGAATTGCGTGGCGATGGGCACTGGCAAGGCGCTGGAGTATGAAAAACAGCTCCGCCATGTCATAGATTACGACAGCTAAGGCCCCCTAAGGCCGGGGCACCGGGAGACCGCCCTTGGCAACCGACCGAGGCAGCAGCGACGAATATGTCCGCCCGATCCGCCGTATCCTGGTGATCGGGCTTGTGACGCTTCTGGTTGGACTGTTCCTTCTCTGGCGGATCGACAGCCCCCGCGCCGAACGGTTTCGGGCGATGCTGGTGGACCGGTTCGTGCCGTCGATGGACTGGGCGCTGGTGCCGGTCTCGAAGGTCGCCGACATGATCGAGGGCTTCGAGAGCTACGCCCGGATCTACGAACAGAACCAGGAACTTCGCCGGGAATTGCGGCAGATGCGCGCCTGGCGCGAGGCGGCGTTGCAGCTGGAGCAGGAGAACGCCAAGCTTCTGGACCTCAACAAGGTGCGGCTTGACCCGGCGCTGACCTTTGTCACCGGCGTCGTGCTGGCCGATAGCGGGTCGCCCTTCCGGCAATCGGTCCTGCTGAACGTGGGCGCGCGCGACGGGATCATGGATGGCTGGGCCACGACGGACGGTCTCGGTCTGGTGGGCCGCATTTCGGGCGTTGGTCAGACGACAAGCCGCGTGATCCTTCTGACCGACCCCGGCAGCCGCATCCCGGTGACCGTCCAGCCCTCGGGTCAACGCGGCATCCTGGCCGGCGACAACTCGGCATTGCCGCCGGTCGATTTCATTGAGGATATCGACCGTGTGCGTCCCGGCGACCGGGTGGTGTCCTCGGGCGACGGGGGGGTGTTCCCCGCGGGGCTGCTGGTTGGCCAGCTTGTCGCGGGGCCAGACCAGCGCCTGCGCGTCCGGCTGAGCGCGGATTACGAGCGGCTTGAGTTCCTGCGCGTCCTGCGCTCGCATTCCGCCGAAGGCATCGGCGAACCCGGTGGGCTGATCGTCCCGGATTTCGAGCCGGCGCCCGTCGACGACGCCGTGGCCCAGGGGGAAACCGGCGATGGCTGAGGTCATCGTCACCCGCAACTGGCGGCACAGGGCGGTCTTTTTGGGGCTGGCCTTCATTGTGATCTTTGCCCGGCTCCTGCCGCTTGATTCGGGGCCGGGGCAACTGCCGGGGCCGGATTTGCTCGTGTGCCTGGCCTTTGCCTGGGTTCTGCGCCGTCCCGACTACGTGCCGGTCACGATGATCGCCGCCGTGATCCTGACGACCGACATCCTGTTCATGCGGCCCCTTGGACTGTGGACGGCCTGCGTCGTCCTTGGGTCTGAATTCCTGCGGGCGCGCGAGCCGTTTTCGCGCGACCTGCCCTTCATGCTGGAATGGATGGTCGTGGGCACCGTCATCGCGGCCATGACGCTGGGATACGTGCTGACGCTCGCGATCTTTGCAGTGGATCAGCCCGCCCTTGGCCTGACCCTGATCCAGATGATCGCAACGATCGTGGCCTATCCCTTCGTCGTGCTCTTTTCCGCGCGGCTTCTGGGGCTTAGAAAGATACCGCCGGGTGCGGTGGACCAGTTGGGACACAAGCTTTGAAGACAACGCCGAAGGATATCGAAAACGCCGCCCGCAAAGTGAACCGCCGCGCCCTGTTCGTGGGCGGCCTGCAGCTTGCGTTCATGGGCATGCTGGGTCTTCGCATGCGGCAGATGCAGATCGAGGAAGCCGATGAATACCGGCTTCTGGCCGAGGAGAACCGCATCAATCTGCGCCTGCTGGCCCCGCCGCGCGGCTATATCTTCGACCGCAACGGCGTCGTGCTGGCCGACAATGACCAGAACTACCGGATCATCATCGTGCGCGAGGATGCAGGCGATGTGGACGAGGTGATCGCCAAGCTCCGCAACCTGATCCATATGGATGAAAGCGTCCTTGAGCGGTCGTTGAAGGAAATGTACCGCCGCTCGCCCTTCGTGCCGGTGACGCTGGCGGACCGGCTGACATGGGATGAGTTCAGCCGCGTCGCAGTGAACTCGCCGTCCTTGCCGGGGATCACGCCGGACGTGGGCCTGTCGCGCTACTACCCGATGCGCGACGATTTCGCCCATGTCATCGGCTATGTGGGCCCGGTGTCGGATTACGACCTGAGCCAGATCGAGGACCCCGACCCGCTTCTGCAGATCCCCAAGTTCCAGATCGGCAAGATCGGCGTCGAAAAGAAGCTGGAGATCGATCTGCGCGGCAAGGCCGGATCGCGCAGTATCGAGGTGAACGCGGCCGGCCGCGTGATGCGAGAGTTGGGCCGTGACCCGGGCGTTCCGGGACAGGATGTGCAGCTTACGCTGGACGCGCGGCTTCAGAACTTTGTGCAGGCCCGGCTTTCGGGCGAAAGCGCTGGCGCCGTCGTCGTCGATTGCGAGAACGGCGATATTCTGGCCATCGGTTCGGCCCCTGCCTTTGATCCGAACCTCTTTGTCCGGGGAATATCCAGCGCTGACTATTCGGTTCTGACCCAGGACAAATACGTGCCGCTGCGCAACAAGGCGGTGCAGGGCACCTACCCGCCAGGCTCGACCTACAAGATGATCGTGGCTCTGGCGGCGCTGGAAGCCGGCGTTGTCAGCCCCGGCGAAACCGTGTTCTGCCCCGGCCATTACCGGTTGGGCAACCGCCGGTTCCATTGCTGGAAGCGCGGCGGGCATGGGCACATGAACCTGGAAAACTCGCTCGTCCAATCCTGCGATGTCTATTACTACGACATCTCTCAGCGGGTGGGCATCGACAAGATTTCCGAGATGGCCAACAAGCTGGGCTGCGGCATACGACACGACATCCCGATGTCGGCGGTGGCCGAAGGTCTGGCGCCCACGCAGAAATGGAAGCAGCTCCGCCGAGGTGAAGCATGGCGGGTGGGCGATACGCTGAACGCATCGATTGGGCAGGGCTACACGCTGACCTCTCCCCTGCAACTGGCCATTCACACCGCCCGCATGGCCAGCGGGCGTGACTTGCAGGCCCGGCTGATCAAGACGCTGGGGGGCGTCGCGCAGTCATCGGGTGACGCGCCGCCCCTTGATATCTCGGAGACAAGCCTGCGCGCGATCCGGCAGGCGATGTACAACGTCTCGAACGGATCCCGCGGGACGGCGCGCGGCAGCCGGATCATGACCGAGGGCTACAAGCTGGCAGGCAAGACCGGCACCAGCCAGGTCCGAAACATCACTGCCGCCGAGCGCGCCCGCGGGGTGTTCCGAAACGAAGACCTGCCCTGGGAACGCCGCGACCATGCTCTGTTCGTGGGCTATGCGCCCTATGACCGGCCGAAATACGCAGTGTCGGTGGTGGTCGAACATGGCGGCGGCGGCAGTCGGGCCGCGGCGCCCGTGGCGCGCGATATCCTGTTGTTCGCGCAATACGGGGGTATCCCGCCGATGGAGGCCTATCCGTCGTCGCAGCGCGAGCGCATCCAGACGATGTATGACGAATTGATCCTGGCCGATCCGCGGC
>JAAUYD010037448.1_pt1 | contig 16215 bp, 10 predicted proteins | sample 7278101 | NCBI WGS metagenome assembly JAAUYD01 (sample SAMN14350128, study PRJNA611818) | marine sediment metagenome | isolation source: surface marine sediment (0.6m) | place: French Polynesia: Moorea | collected 2018-08 | reverse complement strand
CCACTCGAAGCGCCGCGCGAGATCGCCGAGCCGGGCGTGCACGGTGCGCGGGCGCGACCTGCCCGGCGTCACGCGCTTCGCGCTGGCCACGCGACCGATCGGCCTCTTCGTCGAGCGCCTCGACGAAGAGGTGAACGCGCTGCGCGCGCGCTTCGAGGCGAGCCCCGACGGCGCGCCCCTGCGCGTGGTCGTGGTCGGCGCGGGCGCGGCGGGGGTCGAGATCGCCTGCACCCTGCACGCCCGGCTCGGCGATCTCGCGCGGCGCTTCGAGTGGTCGCTGCTCTCGCCCGACGAGGGCCCGATGGCCTCGTCGAAGCCTTCGCTTCGGCGCGCGGTGCAGCGCGCCCTCGACCGGCGCGGCATCCGCTTCGTCCCGCGCAGCCAGGTCGTCGAGGTGCGACGCGATTCGGTGTCGACGAAGCGGCCCGGCGCGGCGTCGAGCGAGCGGCTCGATCACCCGGCCGATCTCGTGGTGTGGGCGGCCGGCGGCGCGGCCCTGCCCGTGTGCACCGACTCGCCCCTGCCCCACGACGATGGCGGCTTCGTGCGCGTGCGCGAGGACCTGCGCGTCGAGGGCTACGACACGCTCTTCGCGGTCGGCGACTGCGCTGCGTTCACGCCCTCGCCGCTGCCCAAGGCGGGCGTGTACGCCGTGCGCCAGGGGCCGGTGCTGTCGGAGAACCTGCGCGCGACGCTCGAGGGCCGACCGCTTCGCCCGTACCGGCCCCAGCGCGACTTCCTGCACCTGCTCAACGTCGGCGGTGGCCGCGCCATCGCGCACCGAAACGGGCTCAGCTTCGAGAGCCGCTCGATGTGGCGGCTCAAGGAGTGGATCGACCGCGGCTTCATGGCGAAGTTCCAGGCGCTCGATGCCGAAGGGCGGCCAAGCACCGCGTTCGGCGCCGGCGGCTCGATGAGCGACGGCGACGAGCCGATGGATTGCGGCGGCTGCGCGGCCAAGGTCGGCGCGCGATCACTCGAAGACGCGCTCGCGGGCATGGCGAAGCCGCCCGAAGACCCCTCTGTGCTGCTCGGCCTCGGGCGCCCCGACGACGCGGCCGCGCTGCAGCTGCCCGGCGGCGACGTGCTCCTCGCGACGGTCGACGGCTTTCGGGGCTTCGACCCCGACCCCTGGCTGGTCGCGCGGGTCGCGGCGCAGAACGCGCTCTCGGACGTCTACGCCAAGGGCGGCACACCGCGGCACGCGCTCGCGCTGGTGACGGTCGAGCGCGGCGCGCCCGCGCGCGCACGCCGGCGCCTCGAGCAGGTGCTCGGCGCGCTGCGCCACGAGCTCGACGCGGCCGGCGTCTCGCTCGTCGGCGGACACTCGACGATCGGCCCCGAGCTCTTCGTGGGTCTCACCATCACGGGCACGATGCCCGGCGAGCACTCGCCGCTCGCGATCGATCGCCTCCGCCCCGGCGACCAGCTCGTGCTGACGAAGCCGCTCGGCACCGGCGTCGTGCTCGCCGCCGACATGCGCGGCCTCGCGCCGGGTCGCGTGTGGCAGGCGACGATCGAGTCGATGCTGCGACCGAACGCCGACGCGGCCCGCCTCGCCCTCGAGCACGACGTCGCCGCCGCCACCGACGTAAGCGGCTTCGGCCTGCTCGGCCACCTCGGCGAGATGCTCCAGGCGAGCGGCGTCGACGCGGTGATCGACGTCGACAGGGTCCCCGCCCTCCCCGGCGCCCTCGACCTGCTCGCCCGCGGCATCCGCAGCACCGCCCACGAAGCGAACGCCGAAGCAGCCCGCTTCACACCGACCGGCAGCCTGGCCGACGGCCCGACGACCGACCTCCTCCTCGACCCCCAGACCTCCGGCGGCCTCCTCGTCGCGGTCTCAACAGCAGACGCCGCCTCGTACCTGGACGCCCTCCACCGAGCCGGCGACCCCCACGCCCGAATCATCGGCGAAACGAAGCCAGGCCGCGGCCAGGTCCACTTCGAATAGCCACTCGGCCGCGAGCCAACCGAAGCCTCTCGAACCCGAACCACCGCGAGACCCAGCGCTGAAGCCGCGGCGAGCCTGCTACTACAAAGAAATCGTGGTGGGGAGCGCGAATCCAGCTCGGCGCACCGCCCTTCGCATTCTGGGGGCGGTCCTATCGGGTTGGAGCCGAGCCGCACAGTCACCTCTGCCCATCGCTTCTAGCGAAGGCGATCCAATCCCGAACTACCAGGCAAGAGAGCCGAGTGCGAGCACGACTCTCAATGAGACACGCCAGCGCGAAAACCGTGGTGAACGTTCTCGTTGCGTCATCTATCGCGCACGTGTCCGTCTGCAGCGGGCGATTTCAGGAAACGCTTCGCCGTAACTCTCGGCTCCCATGCAGTAGCGCTAGCGACACACCGCCGGCTGCCAGGAGCACTGTTGAGGTTGGCTCCGGTACGGGCACAGCCTCGTTGTCGTGAGAAGGGTCGCTTCCGCAGTCGAAGTCGAGACCGTAGACGCCGAAGTAGCCATCGGCGTCATACCGGCCATCGTTGTCGTTGTCTATACCATCACTGCATTCCGGACTCTCTGATGTGCCTGCGGGCGACGCGCATCCGGGGTCTCCTCCTACGAGGCGCGCGTCGATGTAGCCGTCACCATCGTTGTCAACGCCATCATCGCATTCTCTATTGGAGCGCGTCTCCGTATCATCCCACTGTGAGGAGCAGCCGGTGTCATGATTCGTGCTCACGGATTGCGAATCAATCCGTCCGTCCCCGTCGTTGTCGATTCCATCGGAGCACGTTGGATTCGTCTGGCACTCATCACCGATGCCGTTCCCGTCTGAGTCCGCTTGGTCGGGGTTGATGTCTTCGGGGCAGTTGTCTACGTCGCCGCAGACACCATCTCCGTCCTCGTCGTTCAATGGGTCGAATTTGCAGGGGTCAACGTCATCACACTGACCGTCGCCGTCTGAGTCCTTCCCGTTCGGGCAGGGATCGCAGACGTCACCGATGCTGTCGCCATCGGTATCCGTGTTATTGGAACTGGAGACGCCGGGGCACATGTCGCAGTAGTCGGGAACACCGTCTCCGTCTGAGTCGCCTGTCGGGGATGCGATTTCGATGACTACGTTGAGCCAGAGCGTTCCGGTTGGTGAAGGGCCAACCGCATCGATGATACCGGCCGTGTGCGCCGGATACTTCGCAGTCTCGCCGAGCGGGATCGTAATCGTACCGTCAAGGCGTCCATCCTGGTCCGCTGTGAACGTCGCGATGACGCCCTCGTGTTCGCCTGTACCGAGCGAAATCTCGATGTCTTCATTGGGTGCGAACCCGTCTCCGGTGACTCGGACCTGCTCGCCCTTCAGGAAGAGCATGCCTCGCGCCGGGCAGCTCGATGCGCCGACGGGATCTGCCTCAAGTGCACCACTGTCGGTGGTGCCAGGTGCGCTAGCGGATTGAGTCTGGGGTGGCGCTGCCCCAGTGATCGACATAGTAGCCGGACCTTCCACTAGGGCAGCCTCATCGAGGGCCTCGAATCTCGGGCGCAGTCTCTCAAGTTCTACCGCCTTGTCGTCCGGTAACCGGGCTATCACTTCGTCAAAAGTCGCCAGCAGCTCCTTCTTGGTCACGCTGGCCTCCGACGTCGACGTTGCCGACAGCAAGGCAATCAGCACAAGCAGCGGCGCGAGTGAGCGAGTCATGGTTGACATTCGATCGTTCCCCTTCTTGAGCGGGTATCAAGCAACGTCGTGGGACTAGGGCTGTGAGGTAGGTGAGGGGTTCTTGGGCATGCCACTCGCGAAGGCACCGTTCGAATACGAGCCCATGTCCTCTAGAAAAGCCTGTACTCGCGCGGCGTATGCCGCGTGCCCATCGATCGTCGGGTGCAGGCTCTCCCGCTTGAGTTCCTTGTTGAGCCAAGTGAGGCCCGTGATCCATGCATCGCCCGTCCCGGGACCGTTCAGTTCATCAGGGCACGCGGCGTGTGTGAGAAACTCGTACGTGACCGGTAAGTAATGAATTCCGACCTCGTCAGCCGTGTTACCGATCACTTCGTTTAGGAAATCGGTCATCGTTCGCAGCCAAGCCTGCTCCTCTGCCGTGATCTCTCCCAATATTGCCTCGCCGAACGCACTTACAAGTGCGAGGTCCGTGCATTCGTTGCCGGAGACGGGGCGTGGGTAGCCGAGAACGACTAGCGCTGCGTGGTCTTGTGTTTCCGCCTTGATCGCTTGAAAAGTCGCCCGGACGCTCTCTCGTACGGTGGTGTCGATGTGGTCCGGCAGGAACTTTGACCACGTTTGTAGTGTGCCAGTCGACGGGCTCGGATACTTCGCAGTTTGCCAACGGCAATCAGAGAACGGCCTTACGCACGCTGCCGCGATATCTGCGAAGTGTGCGTCATTTCCTCCAATCGTGAGGATCACAAGATCGGTATCGGTATCGACGACACCCTGCAAGAGTTGGACGTCTTCGTTGTACTGGCCTGTAGAGATGTTTACACCGTTCGAGTCCGTAGCACTCGGGTTCACGTTCTTCGTTTTTGCGCCAGAGCATGCGATGAAGTCGAAGGAGAATCCTGTGCGGGGGCTGTTCCCATCTAGTTCATCCATTGATGCGAACGTGAAGTTCGACTGAGGGGGACGGATCAGTCTTCCGTAGGCCTTCGTTGACCGGTGGCAATGATTCTTCTGAGGTGTGCTCTGGTCGGTCGTGGGGTCATAGGGCTCCAAGCTCTCGCCCGATGAGTATGAGTCCCCCATGACAACGACCTTGACCGGCGGGATGTTGACGTACCAGTCCGCGCCGAACATGGAGAAGGTGTTCCCTGACTCCGAAGTCAGGAGGATCGGATCGGCCGATCCGTAGAGTGATGGAGGATCTTCGCCGAACCACAGCGGGATCCCGGACCGATCCCGCACATACGAGAAGAACCACTCTCCATATGCAGCCCCAGGAAGGTCCGAGTGCACGATCCACGGCTCAGTGCCACCGAGCGGCGGTGGGGCGGCGTAGTTCACGCCCGTAATGAGTTGCCCGTCGTAAGTGATCCGAGCAGGATGGAAGTAGTCGTCCATGTATTCGAAAGTCCCGGGACTCCGTCGCCAGAGTCCGGCTGTAGGAGTGCCGGCGAACGAGGTAGTGCCGGCAAGAAGACTGCCATCGTGGTTCGAAGCTGTGACGCGGCTATTCACGTTGTAGTCGAAGACCGTGCCGATTCCAGATTCCCACGTTGCCGCATCTTCGATCACGGCCGGTAGGCCGCTCAGGAACACCCTGCTTCCCGCAGCCGTAGAGCCGTCGCCCGAAACTACGTTCGGCACGAACGCCTCGTCGAACGGACCCTGGAGTACATCGGACGTCCCGACACCTTCCAGCCAGCGGAAGCCGTACACGTCGGTCATGTAGTCGCCTTGGTCATTGAAGGCGACGCCACGTCCCGTGATGGTCGAGCCGTCAGAGGAGATGCTGACCTTCGCAGCCGGTTCGACGTGACCGTTCAGCCAGCCGAACTTGGTCAGGTGAATCGTCGGGCCACTCGGTAGTCGCAGGATATTCCCTGTGTCGGTGTCCCATCGATACGCCCTCAGATCTTCGCCCGGTGGTCCCCCGGTTATTCGCGCACTGAACGTCACATAGCGCCCATCGGAGGAGGTCAAATGGTATCCGCGCGGATAGCCCGGATCGTTCGCTCCTATGTCTTGAATTCCGATCGACTCAACTCGGCCTCCGAATCGAAAATGGGTGACGTCAGACAAGGTCGTCGCTGGCTCGGTCAAGCCCACCAGGACTGACCCGTCGCGGGAGATATCTCCCACTTCTCCAATGTCACCTGGAGGTGTGAAGGGCCCGGATTGCTGGAGATCGTTCACGCGATGGAACCCCCACGGCAAACAGGCACCTGATCCGGTTACTGGGTTGTCGCAGTCGGCAGGTTGAGCGAGCGCTTGCGATGTCCACGCTCCGGACAAGAGAAACGGCGCGATTAGAAGAGCAACACTCGGGGGCGGGAGGGGAAGGGTCGCCATCGGTCATCTCTCTCCTTCATTGAGCGTGCGTTCGGACACTATCTCACGCTGAGCGCCGGGCTCCACCGTTTCAGTTGCCTTGGCCGGTCACGATGGCGATCGACCACCTGCAAGAGATCTTGCACTTGCTTGCTCTCCGATCGCTGTATTGGGGGGGAGGGGGACGGATGGATCACGCAGCGGTGGAAGGCAGAGCGATGAGCGTCTTCTGCATGAAGACAAGCGCCAGATCATGTGCCAGTGGATCCGGGTCTATATATTCGGATCTACATATCACGCGAAGACCACACTCGTGCGAGCGAGCAGACCGATCTCATGATGGCCGAAAGAAACGACGGCTTGCTTCTCTCGCATGGCCAATCGAAGAGCCAGAAGTACTAGATCGACTGCTACTTTTCGAATCTCGCGGAACGAGCAGTGCCGCGGTCTTGTCCGGATCTCCAGATTTCCGATCCGACGGGTCACGTCCGCAACAAGCGCGACTGGAGCCCCGACCGCTCAATTGAGATGGCGGGGGAACTACCTCTGCCGTTGATGCGAGGAGCCAGACCGAGTCTTCAAGCAAGCGCGACTAGACCGCGTCGTGCTTCAGCGACGGCGACAAGCGCTTGAAGCAGAGGCTGTCGTCAGACGACATCTTGTCCTGCGCCGTCTTCGACGGTGCATCGACCGTATACGTCCGCGGTAGTCTGTCCCTGACGATCCCGCCCCAGGATTCCGAACCCGGGCTACCCAGCCCGCTCCAGCCGATCCCGCAGCTCCTCCAATCCCGCGACCGAAGCATCGAAGACCCCATATTCGGTGATGAGCGCGGTGACCAGCCGGGCCGGCGTCACATCGAACGCCGGGTTCGCAACGGGGGTCGTCTCGGCGAAGCGCGAGACCTCACGCACGCGGCCCTCGTCGTCGCGGCCTCGGGTCACCCGCAGCTCGTCGGCCGACCGCTCCTCGATCGGGATCTCGGCCACGCCGTCCTTCATGGTCCAGTCGATCGTGCTGGTCGGCAGCGCGGCGTAGAAGGGCACGCCGTTGTCGAAGGCCGCGAGCGCCTTGAGATACGTGCCGATCTTGTTGCACACGTCACCGTGCGCGGTGGTGCGATCGCTGCCGACGATGCAGAGATCGACCTGTCCATGCTGCATGAGATGACCGCCGGCGTTGTCGACGACGACGGTGTGCGGCACGCCCGCTTCGCCGAGCTCCCATGCCGTCAGCCGGCTGCCCTGGTCGAGCGGCCGCGTCTCGTCGACCCACACGTGCACGTCGATGCCCGCCTCGTGCGCCTTGTAGACCGGCGCGAGGGCCGTGCCGTAGTCGAACGTCGCGAGGTAGCCCGCGTTGCAGTGGGTCAGCACGTTCACCGGAGCGCCGGCCTTGCGCTCGGCGACGCTCCGGATCAGCTCGAGGCCGTGCCGGCCGATCGCCTCGCAGCGCGCGCCCTCGTCGTCGCAGATGCGGTCGGCGAGTGCGTGGGCCGCGGCGGCACGCTCTTCGGGCGGCAGCGGGCTCATCGCGTCGGCGACCCGATCGAGCGCCCAGCCGAGGTTCACCGCGGTCGGTCGCGTGGCGCGCAGCCTCGCCGTCGCGTGGGCGAGCGATGCATCGCCGGGCTCGGCCTCGAGGGCGAGCGCCACGCCGTACGCGGCGACCGCGCCGATCAGCGGCGCGCCGCGCACCTGCATGTCGGTGATCGCCTCGACGGCCGCGTCGAGATCGGCGAGCGGGCGCCAGCGCGTCTCGTGGGGCAGGCGCGTCTGATCGAGGATCTCGATCCGACCGGTCTCGGCGTCGCGGCGCAAGGGACGTCGTTGGGTCATCGTCGAATTCCGGCTCTCTCTCTGCTGCCTCTTGGCTCTCGGGCGCTCGTCGCGGTGTGAGTCCACGACACACGATGGCGATCTCGGCGCGCACCGCAAGGTATCATGGCCGGGCGAACCGGAGCCCTCGATCGATGAGCGACGCGCCCCTCTACGCGACACCCGACGGCCGCCCCGCCCCCGTCGCGCTGGTCACCGGCGCATCGTCGGGGATCGGCCGGGCGACGGCGCTGCTGCTCGCGCGCCGCGGCTACCGCGTCGCCGTCACGGCCCGTCGCGAAGACCTGCTCGAGTCGCTCGCCGAAGAGGGGCGCGCGTTCAACGCCGACGTCTGTGTGCTGCCGGGCGATCTCGCGGACGCGGGCTTCGCCGCGTCGCTGCCCGAGACCGTCGTCGAGGAGGGCGGCCGCCTCGATGTCGTCGTGAACAACGCGGCGATCCCGATGCACAAGCAGATCTTCGAGACGACGGTGGCCGACGTCGAGCGCACCCTCGCGGTGAACTTCACCGCGGCGGCGGCGATCACGCTGCACGCGATCCCGATCTTCCTGCGCGAGGGCGGGGGCACGATCGTCAACGTGTCGTCGATCGCGGCGAAGGTCGCGCCGACCCACGAGGCCGTCTACGCCGCGTCGAAGGCGGCGATGAACGCGTTCACCGAGGCCCTCTTCAACGACCTGCACGGCACGGGCATTCACGTGGGCCTGGTCCACCCGGGCCCCATCGACACCGAGATCTGGTCGAAGCTCGAAGAGCCCGGCCACTACGCGGGCAAGCTGTACCCGGCCGAGTCGGTGGCCGAGGGCGTGCTCGAGGTGATCGAGCGGCGCCGCCGCGAGGTGACGATCCCGAAGCGCAACCCGGGCCTCGTGATGGCGCGGGTGCTGCGCGTGATCTGGCCGTCGATGCTGCGGCGCGGCGTGCGCGCGCAGGATCCGGTGACCGACGAGATGATCGAGGCCGCGCGAGAGCGCGCGCGGCGCGACGCGCCGACCGACTAGCCCGCCTGGCCCTCGGGTCGCAGCTGCACCATGAAGCGCATGAGCACCTCCATCACGACGTCGCCGTGCTGGTTCTCGAGCGCCGTGCGGCAGGCGACGATGCCGAGCGTCGGCCGCGACTTCGAGACCCGCTTCTCCCTGCACTCGCTCGTCATGGTGATCGTGTCGCCGGGCCGCACCGGCTCGGGGAACCTCATGCCGTCGGCACCGAGGTTCGCGACGACGGCGCTCTTCTCGGGGTTGTGCGCGTTGATCAGGCCGGTGAGCGCGAAGGTGTGGCAGGACGACGCAGTCAGGCCGCCGAAGATCGACGCCTTCGCCGCCGCCTCGTCGATGTGGAAGGGCTGCGGATCGAACTGGCGCGCGAAGTCGACGATCTCCTCCTTCGAGAGCGTGACCGAGCCGAGGCGGCGCACGACGCCGATCTCGTAGTCTTCGTAGTAGATCAAGCGGCCACTCTCCTCTCGTGTCGCGCGTCTCGCCTCAGATCGACGCGCCCGCGCGCGCGCCCTCTTCGATCGCCTTGCGGATGAGCCCCAGGCCCGTGCAGTCGCCGACGGCGATCACCTCGGGTGCGGCGTCCTTCAGCGCATCGTAGAGCGACGTGTCGGCGACGGGCCCGCCCGCCAGGATCACCGAGTCGGCGGCGATGCGGCGCCCGCCCGCGACGAACACGGCGTCGCGCTCGATGCGCTCGACGCTCGTCTCGGTGTGCACGGTGACCCCGAGGCGATCGAGGCGATCCATGTGCTCGGTGCGGCGCTTGAGCCCGACCTCGGGCGCGACGTCGGCGCCGGCCTCGACGACGCTCACGCGACGCCCGCGCTCGGCGAGCAGCTCGGCGAGCTCGATGGCGGCGAGGTCGCCGCCGACGATCGCGACGCGCCGGCCGATCGGCATCCACAGCCGCGAGAGCGCGCGCAGGCGCGAAGGCGTGACGAAGCGCTGCAGCCGCGCACCGATAAGCGCGAGCCCCAGTCGCTGCCAAGCCGGCAGCTTCGAGCGCGCGGCGGCGGACACGCGACCGGCGATCAGCTCGCGCATGAGCGGGCCGGTCAGCACGTGCCGCGCGTCGGCGCCGGGCAGCTCGGGCACGACGACGCGGCCGCCGGTCGCGACGACGACGACGTCGGGCCGAAGCGCCTCGATCGCGGCCGCGTCGAGCTCGCTCTCGAGGTGCACGTCGACGCCCGCGCGCGCGACGTCGGCGCGAAGGAAGTCGAGCAGCGGCGCGTTGTCTTCGTGCACCGTCGACGCCATGACGAGCGAGCCGCCGAGCAGGCCGCCGCGCTCGTGCAGCGCCACGCGGTGGCCCCGGCGCGCGGCGACGCGCGCGGCCTCGAGCCCGCCCGGCCCGCCCCCGACGACCACGACGCGCTTCGACGGCGAGGCAGGTGTGAGCCGGATCTCCTCTTCTCGCCCCGTTCGCGCGTTCACCGCGCAGCTCATCCGGCCCGTCTCCATCGAGTCGATGCAGTTCTGGCACGAGATGCAGCGGCGGATCTCGACGGCCCGCCCCGACTCGAGCTTCGCGACGATCTCGGGGTCGGCGAGCAGCGGGCGCGCCATGGCGATCAGGTCGGCGCGCCCCTCGGCGAGGATCCGCTCGGCGAGCGCCGGGTCGTGGATGCGGCCCACCGCCATGACGGGCACGTCGACGACCGCCTTCACGGCCGCCGCCGCGCCGACGTTGTGCGCCGGGCCGTAGTGCGAGCCGGTCACCATCTGGCTCGTCAGCCGATCGATCACGCCACCGCTCACGTGGAACGCGTCGACGCCGGCCTCGACGAGCAGCGGCGCGATCTTCTGGGTGTCGGCGATGTCGCGTCCGCCCGGCACGCGCTCGTAGCCCGAGATTCGCAAGGTGACGGGGAAGTCCTCGCCGACCGCGCCCTTGATCGCGCGCAGCACCTCGACGATCAGCCGGATGCGCCCCTCGGCCGTGTTGCCCGCGTAGGCATCGGTGCGGCGGTTTCGCGTCGGCGTGAGGAACGAGCCGAGCAGCATGTAGCCGTGCGCCGCGTGCAGCTCGATGCCGTCGTAACCCGCCTCGCGCACGCGCACGACGGCGGCGGCGTACGTCTCGACGATGGCCGGGATCTCGTCGGCCGCGAGCTCGCGCGACGGCACGCCGGTGAGATACGACGGGATGACCGAAGGCCCGACGTTCGGCTGATTCGAGAGGTACGGCGCGAGGCCATCGGGGCCGGGGTGCACGATCTGCGGCTGGATCTTCGCCCCGTGCGCGTGCACGCGCTCGGTGAGCGCGCGATGCGCATCGATCACCTCGTCCCGGCCGAAGTCGATCGAGTTCGGCACCTCGCGATGCTCGGCGTCGACGGTGCAGGCACCCAGCGTGACGAGCCCGACGCCGCCGCGGGCGCGCTCCTCGAAGTACGCGATGGTGCGATCGCTCGGCTGGCCGTCGCGCGTGGCGTAGCAGCTCTCCATCGGCGACATGACGAGCCGATTGCGCAGCTGCATGCGCCCGATGCGCGCGGGCGAGAGCAGGTGGCGGTAGCCGCTCAAGCGCGCGGCTCCATCGCCGCCGCGGCGCGACCGGCGAGGCGACCGTAGAAGCTGCCGTCGCCGATCGAGAGCCCGCTCGCGTAGCTGCGGCCCTCGCGACAGAGCCCGGCCGTGCAGCGCCCGGCCGCGAAGAGCCCGGGCACCGGGCGACCGGCGTGATCGAGCACCTCGCCGGCGGCGTTCACCGCGAGGCCGCCCAAGGTGAACACGCCGAAGAACGAGCCGGCCGTGCTGCAATCGAGCGCGCCGAAGGGCGGCTCGACCAGCGGCTTCAGGTACCTCGACGCCTTGTGGAAGAGCGGGTCTTCGCCCCGGGCGGCGTGCTCGTTGTAGTACGCCATCGTCTGCACCAGCGCGCCCTCGGGCAGCTCGAGCGCGCGCTCGAGCGCCTCCCAGCTCTCCTCCACTGCGGCGATGCGGTGCATGGCCTGGGTCTGGCCGTGGATCTCGTCGTCGACGATCAGCCACGCCCGACCGTCGGCCTTCGACACGATCGCGTCGCTGGTGCGCCCGAGGTACGAGTCTTCGTTCACGAAGCGCCGCCCGGTCGCGTCGACGAGCACGCCCTTCAGGTGCGACGCGGGCGGGTAGTAGGCGTTCAGCACGAGCCCTTCGCTCATGTTGACGGTCTCGCCGCCCGCGGCCGCGCCCATGTTGATGCCCGAGCCGTCGTCGCCCTCGGTGCCCACCTTGTAGTTGCACTGCAGCAGGTGGGGCGCGTGCTTCGCGACCATCTCCTCGTTGAAGATGAAGCCGCCCGTCGCGAGCACGACGCCGCGCCGGGCGCGCACGAAGAAGGGCGCCTTGTCGCGTTGCGCCGCGACGCCCGCGACGCGGCCCGCTTCGTCGACGACGAGCCGCTCGACCCGGCACTCGTTCACGACCGTGGCGCCCGCGTCGAGCACGCCCGCGAGCACCGCCTCCATCAGCAGCCCCCCGGCCTCGCCCTCGCGCGCCGGCTTGTGGCCGCGCGGCACCGGGCGGGTCTGCGCGCTGTGCGGCCAGGCCTCCTCGTTGCCGCTGAACGTCAGGCAGTCGTCGGTGAAGGGATGCGTCGTCTTCTCTTCGATGAAGGTCGGCTTGTACTCGACGCCGAGCGAGCGAAACCAGTCGAAGTGCTCGAGGCTGCCCTCGCAATAGAGGCGCACGCGCTCGGGATCGGCCTGCGCGCCCGCGGCGAGCGTCACGAACGCCTTCATTTCGTCGACGCTGTCGTCGAAGCCGCAGGCCTTCTGGATGGCGGTGCCGCCGCCGAAGTAGGTGATGCCGGTCGAGAGCGAGGTCGCGCCGCCGCCGCGGGTCATGCGCTCGAGCACGACGGTGTCGGCGCCCGCGCGCGCCGCCTCGATGGCCGCGGCGCCACCCGCGACGCCCTCGCCGACCACGACCACGTCGTGCTCGGCATGCCACGCCTCGACGTCGCGAAGCGAGATCGGTCGGAAGTCGGCCAAGCTCAGGCCTCCGGTGCGGCCAGCGCGCCCGGGGCGCCCGATTCGCCGAGGGCGCCCGGGACGCAGAACGAGCGCTTCACCTGCTCGGTCACCTCGTTCACCACCTCGTCGGCCGGCCGCTTCATGCCGCCCTCGAGCCAGTAGGCCAGCTGCACCTGGTACATGGCGATCATCATACGCGCGATCAGCTCGGGATCGGCATCGACGAAGGTGCCCGCCTCGACGCAGTTCGTGACCGAGCGCTTCATCAGCTCGAGGCCCTGGCGGCGGGCATGGCTGCGCTTGCCGCCGCGCGCCTCGGTCTCGGCGCTCCAGGCGAGGCCCTCGTTCAGCTCCATGCGCAGGAAGTCGGGGTGCTCGATGAAGTAGCCGACGGTCGCGCGCACGCCGGCGAGCAGGCGGTCGAGCGCCGAGTCGCGCTCGTCGAAGCACTCGAGGCCTCTGCGGAGCAGCTCGTCGTCGGCCGCCTCGTGCACCGCGGCGAAGATCATCGCCTTGCCCGGAAAGACGCTGTAGACGGTGCCCATCGAGAGCCCCGACTCGCCGGCGATGTGCTCCATCTTGGTGTCGTCGTAGCCGCGCTCGGCGAAGGCGCGCTCGGCGCCCTCGAGGATCAGCTGCCGGTAGAGCTCGCGCCGCGCCTCGACGACGCGCGACTTGCGCTTCGCGGGCGCCTTCGCGGGCTTCTGGCCCCGCGCGCTGCTCCCGCTCCGCCCGCCTCGTCGTGCCGCCACGGCTCCTCCTCGCCCTTCGGCGCTCGCTCTCTCACCCGGTGAGCCGCAGTATAAAAATTTGAAACGGCCATTTCAATATTCTAGGCTCGGCCTCGATGCAGTTCTCGATCGCCCTCGCCTTCAACCCCCAGGAGCAGTGGATCCCGCTCGCCCGCGCCGCGGACGAGGCCGGCTTCCACAGCGTGATCGTCTCGGATCACCTGATCTACCCGGGCGAGCTGAAGACCCCCTACCCCTACACCTCGAGCGGCAAGCCGCGCTGGGAGCCCGACACCGCCTGGCCCGACCCGATGATCGCGGCCGGCGCGCTCACCGCCGCCACCGAGCGACTGCACGTCATCATGAGCATCTACCTGCTCGGCCTGCGCCACCCCGTCGTCGCCGCCAAGGAGATCGCCACCGTCGACGGCTTCTCGGGCGGCCGGGTGATCTTCGGCATCGGCGCCGGCTGGATGCGCGAAGAGTTCGAGCTGCTCGGCGTGCCCTTCGCGAAGCGCGGGCGGCGCCTCGAAGAGGCCGTCGAGGTCGTCCGCAAGCTGCACGCCGGCGGCGACGTCGAGCATCACGGCGAGTTCTTCGACTTCGAGCCGCTGCGCATCAGCCCCGTGCCTTCGCAGCCCGTGACGATGTGGGGCGGCGGCACGTCCGACGTGGCCCTGCGCCGCGCCGCGACCCTCTTCGACGGCTGGGTGAGCGAGATCAACACGCGCGCCGAGATCCGCGACGCAGCAGACCGAATGCTCGCCTGGCGGGCGGAGAGCGATCGTGCGGGCATCCCCTTCGGCATCAGCGCCGCGCTCCGCGACGGATTCACGAAGGAGCACTACCGCGAGATGGAGGAGGTCGGCGTCACGCACCTCACCACCGTCCCGTGGCTCATCTACGGCATGACCGACGACGACGTCGGCAAGAAGATCGACGGCATCAACCGCTTCGCCGACGAGTTCATCCACGACTCGTGACACCAGGAGAGCCGCCATGGCCGCCGCCGCCACCCCCCTCTCGAAGGATCTCTCGCCCCCCCGCGTCTCGGGCGGCTGGCCCCTGCTCGGCCACCTGCTCGAGCTGCGCCGCGATCCCCTCGCCTTCATGCGCCGCGTGCGCGAAGAGTGCGGCGAGATCGGCGAGTTCAACATGGCCGGCAACGAGATCGTGCTGATGTCGGGCAACGACGCTCAGGAGGCGTTCTTTCGCGCGCCCGACGAGCAGCTCGACCAGGCCGCGGCCTACCCCTTCATGAAGCCGGTCTTCGGCGAGGGCGTCGTGTTCGACGCGACGCCCGAGCAGCGCAAGCAGGCCATGCGCAACCAGTCGCTCCGAGACAAGTTCATGCGCGGCCACGCCGAGCACATCGCCGCCGAGGTCGAGGCGATGATCGAAGGCTGGGGCGAGTCGGGCGAGATCGACGCGCTCGACTTCTTCAGCGAGCTCACGCTCTACACGTCGAGCACGTGCCTCGTGGGCAAGCAGTTTCGGGACGAGCTCGCGGCCGACTTCGTGCCGCTCTTCTACGACCTCGAGCGCGGCACCGACGCCCTCGCCTACGTGAACCCCTACCTGCCGATCCCGGCGTTGCGCGCGCGCGACCGCGCGCGCAAGGATCTCGTGAAGAAGATCGAGGCGATCTTCGCGCGCCGCGATCGCGAGGGCGGCGAGTACACCGATCTCTTCCACGTGCTGCGCGGTGTGAAGGACGAGCACGGCAAGCCCCGCTACACGCCCGCCCAGATCACCGGCATGTTCATCTCGATGATGTTCGCCGGGCATCACACGTCGTCGGCGGTCGCTTCGTGGACGCTGCTCGACCTGCTGATGCACCCCGAGTGGATGCGCAAGGTGACGGGCGAGCTCGACGCGATCTATGCGGACGGCCGCGACGTCTCGTTCCAGGCCCTGCGCGAGATCCCCACGCTCGAGTGCGCGATCAAGGAGTCACTGCGGCTGCACCCGCCGCTCACGATCCTGATGCGCAAGGTCATGTACGACTTTCGCTACGGCGACTACCTGATCCCGGCCGGCAAGACCGTGGCGGCGTCGACGGTGGTCTCGCATCGCCTGCCCGAGCACTTCCCGAACCCCGACGCGTACGACCCCGAGCGCTACCTGGGCGAGCGTGCCGAAGACCGGCAGCCCTTCGCCTGGATCCCCTTCGGCGCCGGCCGGCACAAGTGCGTGGGTGCCGCGTTCGCGCTGATGCAGCTGAAGGCGATCTTCTCGATCGTGCTGCGCGAGTACGAGTTCGAGCTGGCCCAGCCGATGGACAGCTACGGCAACGACCTCTCGAAGCTGGTCGTCGCGGTGAAGCAGCCCTGCATGCTGCGCTATCGGCGCCGCAAGGCCGCGCAGGTGGCCGTCTCCGCCCAGGCACCGAAGGTCGAGGAGACGGTGTCGACCGCGCCCTTCCGCGTCGTGGTCGACCCCGACCTCTGCCAGGGCCACGCCGTGTGCATGGGCGAGGCGCCCGAGGTGTTCGACATCGAGCGGGTGAACGACGAGGACAAGGTGGCGCTGATCGAGGAGCAGCCTGCGGCGGAGCTGCGGGCGAAGGTCGAGCGGGCGGTGAAGTACTGTCCGACTCAGGCTTTGCGGATCGAGGACGTGCCGTAGCGCGGGCCTGGCAGCCCGGGTTGGCATTTCGGGGGTGTCGTCCTCAGATTCCGGCGAGCCGGCTTTACGGGATTGGGGCGCTTTCGCCGTGGTCGTGAGCGTGAGCT
>JAAUYD010010889.1_pt1 | contig 16229 bp, 8 predicted proteins | sample 7278101 | NCBI WGS metagenome assembly JAAUYD01 (sample SAMN14350128, study PRJNA611818) | marine sediment metagenome | isolation source: surface marine sediment (0.6m) | place: French Polynesia: Moorea | collected 2018-08 | reverse complement strand
CGACGCTCTTCCGATCTCTTTGGGAATACGCGCCCCCACAGCAGTAAACTTTTCTGGTTGTTTCAAAAAGGTGACAACCTCTTGTAATTCTTCCTTGGCTTCTTCAATCCCCGCCACATCATCAAATATCACTCCCGTTTTTGCCTCCATTTGAAAACGAGCCTTGGTTTTACCAAAGTTCATTGCTTGACTGGAGGCGTTGGTAGTGCGGCGCAAAAACAATAAAATTATAGTTAGCAGCAAGAAAATCCACATCAGAGGAATCAATAGCTCTACCACAGATTTACTGTTAGCAGAGGAAACCTCAGCAAAGTCAACTTTATTTTGTTTAAGTTTGTTAATTAATTCTGTATTTCGATTTAATAACTTGACTTTAATCACGGAGTTACCGTTTTTTTGCCCATCCGATTTTAACGTGACTCTGGCTACCCGTTCTGTTTTATCAATCTCTAATGATTGAACCTCTCCCCGATCTATTTTTTGCAGTAACTTGCCATAATTAAGGGGCTCAGACTTTGCTTTTTGCGCCAGTGCTGGAGTACTTGCCACCCCAGGCAATATGGTCAAACTGGCTGCTAACATACTTGCTAGCCCCAAGTATTTAGCTGAGGGTCTTTTTCTCATGGATGCTTTTTTTGCAAAATTGGTCATAACAATTACCCTTTATCTATTGCCATCCGCAACAGTGATGGTTTTTATGGCTGTTTTCTCGCAATATTTGAATAAATAACCTTTCTTTTATTTAGTGTAGCTTCCGTAAACTGCGATTCCCACTTTTCTGTGAAACCCATAGCGAGGGTCAACCCAAAATCGATTGTAGTTGAGAAAGTAAAAAATGAGTTTAACTCTTTAAGTATCCCCAAGGAGAACTCAAAAGTAACTTTGAGGTTTGAGCAAAAATTTTAGGTCTAAAACCTCGTCCTCATTCAATTTTGTCACGATAACTTCCTATTTGAATAACTTTTGTCCTGACCTAACAGTCGGTTATGGAAAATATTGTTTCCAGCAAATAAAGATACCAGCCTACGAATTACTCTATGGTGTTTCCCTAACCTTGCTTGACATTTTTGCTCACAAATAGTTAGGATAAATCAAAGTCATAACGACTTCACTTTAAGGTCAGGCATAAAATAGCTATTGTGAGATCAACTATGGTAAAAATTGTGGGTATTAATGGTAGTTTGCGAACCGAATCCTATAGCTACCAGGCTTTGTATTTAGCAGCACAAAGGGTAGAAGCCTTGGGTGCACAAGTAGAAATATTAGATTTAAGGCAGATGCAGTTACCATTTTGCAATGGGGAGGAAGAATATGCCGACTACCCGGATGTGAAAAAGCTCCGGGATGCCGTCAGCAGTGCTGATGGGTTAATTTTGGCAACGCCAGAATATCATGGCAGTGTCAGTGGAGTGCTGAAAAATGCTCTGGATTTGATGAGTTTTGAACATCTATCTGGTAAAGTAACTGGATTGATTAGCGTCCTGGGAGGGCAACCGAATACTAATGCTTTGAATCATCTAAGACTAATTGTCCGTTGGGTTCATGGGTGGTGTATACCCGAACAAATAGCCATCGGCCAAGCCTGGAATGCTTTTAGCCCTGAAGGCAAACTTTTAGACGACAAGCTTTCTCAACGCTTCGATCAATTTGCCCAGAGTTTAGTGGAAAATACTAGTAAACTTCGAGGAGTGAATTAGAGATGAACCCTTTACTAATAACTATTAGGGTAATTATTTTTTTTGCGATCGCATTTATTCTTTCGAGTTTAGTAGAATATTGGATGCATCGGCTGATGCACGTCTCCCCACGCATTGGCGAACGTCATCGGGATCATCACCGTCGTAACGAAGGACAAGGGGTAGTTTGGGAGTTTTTGGATTATGTAAAGCCTAGTGCCATACCGATGGTGGCGATGTTTTTTTATGCCTGGGATGCTGGCATTGCTTGGTTCTTAGGTTCTTTGTGTTATGCTGCTTTTTCTGCCTATGCTCACCAACTACAACATGAAAATCCCACCAAATGTTTTTGGATGAAAATGCCGGTTCATTACGTACATCACAAATATGGGATGTGGGAGCATAATTTTGGTTTAGCTCTAGATTGGTGGGACCATGTATTTGGTACTTATAAACCCGTAGAATGGTTGACACATGAAGAAACCGAGCAACCAGAACGGGGTTATTTACAACTGAAGTGGCTATAATCCGATTTGGGATTTGCTCATTGTATGGGGAACTTCATCTGAAATTTTATTTTCAGCTTCCTGGCTCTCAAACTGCTGTGCTAGCAGTTGAGTAGCCTTTTGTTGATCTAAAGGTTTGGAAAATAAATATCCTTGTCCGTATTCACATCCTAATTCATGCAATTTTTCCTTCTGTGCTTTCGTCTCTATACCTTCAGCCACCACATCCATACCTAAAATATGACCGAGGGTAATAATTGTACGTACAATTGCTGCATCTTCATCAGTATCACCCATGCGACTCACAAAAGATTGGTCAACCTTTAAGGTATTAATGGGAAAGCGGTGTAAATAACTCAACGAAGAATACCCCGTACCAAAATCATCAATACTCAAGCGTAATTTTAAAGCTCTTAACTTCAGCAAAATAGAAATGGCAGTTTCCACATCTTTCATTGCCACAGTTTCTGTAATTTCTAGCTTAATTGTGTCTTCTTTTATGCCAGTTTTGATTAAAATATCCTGAATATATTCCACTAAATCTGGTTGATTTAATTCCTGTCCAGACAAATTGATACTCATCATTACAGGGGGATGTGAGGGAAATTTTCCTTGCCAAGCAGATAATTGTTGACAAGCTTCTCGAAAAATCCATCTGCCCAAAGGAATAATTAATCCTGCTTCTTCAGCCACTGGGATAAACTCTCCGGGTGACATGAATCCACGCTGGGGATGTTTCCACCGGACAAGAGCTTCAAAACCAAGAACTTTTTCATCCTCTAAAGATACAATTGGCTGATAATTGAGATAAAACTCCTGATTTTTTAAAGCACTGCGAATTTCTGCTTCTATTTGTAAGCGTTTCACTACTTGAGTATGCATTCCATGAGCAAACACTTCATGACGAGCTTTCCCTAAATCTTTGGCTCGATACATGGCTGTGTGTGCATCTCGGAGTAAATCTACTGCTTGATGATCTAGTTTTGGTTGATTAAATGCAATACCAATACTGACACTCGTAAATATTTCTTGGTTGTTATTCTTAAAAGGTAAACTCATTACTTTTTGTAATTGATCAGCAATAGCAATTGCTTCATTACTATCGCTAATTCTATCCAGTACAATAGCAAACTCATCTCCACCAACCCGAGCAATACTTTTTGTTGTGCCAATAAATTTTTTTAATCTGTGAGTAACTTCAATTAATAACTGATCTCCAACATGATGACCAAAACTTTCATTAATTAATTTGAATCTATCTATGTCCAAAAACATGACTGCAAATCGTCGATTTTCAGTCAATTTTGTATCTGTAATTAACCATTGTAAACGTTTGATAAATAGCTCTCTATTTGGCAAATAAGAAATCAAATCATGTAGAGTGTAATATAGTTGTTTGTAAGCAATAATACTAGCAGTTGTTAACATTAATGCCATAGCTGGAGGTATCAAAGGTATCCAACCTGCCTGGGAAAATAAAATAAAGCAAATAATAGATAAAATTCCTGAGGCACTAGTTATAGCTAATAGTAGAGACAAGGGATGTCTTAATTTTGTTGCTATAATACCTCCAAGTAAAGCCCAAGCATATATCCATAGGACTTCTATCCATTCAGACCAGAACCAGAACAGAGGCTGTCTATCTATGGTTGTATTTAAAAGCTGGCTAACAAGTTGAACGTGTAAAAAAATTCCCGGTAATTTTGGTGTTCCTAAATGGTTGGCACTGTAAGGAGTCAAAAATAAGTCTTTTCCACTGGGAGCGCTAGTACCAATTAATACTATTTTATCTTTAATCAAATTGGGATTCACTTTTCCTTCTAATACATCACTTAGTGATACCCTACGTATTAGTTTATGGGGTGAATTCCAGGAAATTAGTATCTGACGACCAGCATAATCTATATTTTCATAACCACCGGAACTACCATATAAACGAGGGAAAAATGTTTCATCCAGATGCAATCCATTCTCTGTCACTTGCAGTGAACTATCATCTTTCTGTAAATATTTGAGAGTTGTGCGTAGAGCAAATGAATAGTATATATAATTATCAATTTTGGCATATAGTAAATTACGGCGAACCACACCATCTGAGTCCAGAATAAAGTCGTTAAAACCAATGCGTTCTGGGGGTATACCAGGAATAGGGGATACACCTTCTTTATTAATATCTTCTAGTTCAATAATAGTAATGATATTAGGTGTTTGGAGTTCTTTGATTAGAGCATCATTACCTGGCGGGTGGGGGACATTACGATAAAGATCTAAACCAATTACTTTTGGTTGTGATTGTTGTAATTTTTTTAAAACTTGAGCGATAGTAAAATCGGAGACAGGAAATCTTTTTTGTTTTTCAATATCAGCTTCTGTAATTTCGACTACTAAGATTCGCTCATCCAAGGGAGCATCTGGTTGGTGACGTATCATCTCATCAAAAACCACTAACTCTAGGAGTTGCAACCAACCTAATTTTCTCGCACCTAATGTTAACCCTGTGAATAACAAGCTGGCAATTAGTACTGATTCCAATAAGCCAATATTAATAAGAGAACGATTTAAGTTATGTCGAGAATATTTAATAAAAAAGGAGATTAATAGAGACAACCTGTGAGATAATTTCACAATTACATTTTATTAATTACTTTTAGTTTATTGTTCGTTAATTTATTTTATAACAAAGATTTATTCATCTTAGGAATAGATAAACTTATTGTCTGTATATTAAAAATTTTAATAAGTAAGAAACGAAAACAATATATTTTGAAATGAATTATTTGCATCCACTCAAGGATACTCTTGATACTAAGTAATTAGAGATCCGAAAAACTACTGAATTTATGGTTGAATAATTAAGAACGGTCTGATTTTGTTAGTCTTAAATTATTTTTATGAACCAATGCTATTAACAGACCAGCAGTACTATAGGAATCCGGTTTGATTTATGAATTGACTTGTAGGGGGAGGGTACAGGGTACAGAAAGTGTACTGAGTTCTGTAAGCGCACAGCGCAGGCTACGCCAACAAAAATCAAATAGTAATCCCATAACATATTTCCTTCTAGTTGCACCACCAATTTGACTTTTTTTGTGATGTATAGTTTTTTATTTTCAGAATAATTTTGCGAAACTTCTAATGTGCTCACTGACAAACAGTAAGTGACCAAGAAAAAATTGGATACAAGTCCCCAGATTCATCGATGGGGTAATAATTCGCTCATTCTTCATTCTAAATTCTAAATTCGCTCATTCCCCTTAACTTCAACAAACTTTGGAATAATCCAACTATGGGTGAAATTACTGGACATCAACAACTACCCACCGATTACTACTGATATCCCATACCAGAGAAAACCGTACTAGGCTCTTTACACTTTTTCCTGTTTTCAACAAATATAGTAACTGGGCATCAACTGTAGCAGCATCCGTACTTTCTTGGATTGGATTAACTCGATCGATATCCACACTTTGAACTTTGCCTCCCCACCAGTCAATAAAAGATAAATAACCTTTTGGATGCAGACGTTTATTGTTTTGTAAATTTGGAGATAATTGGTTCCAAGCAGTTTGGTATTCCCCGCGATTGATAGTGAAGTAATAGTCTTGTATGGCTTGTACTGGGGAGACTCTATCAATGGGTAGGGGTGCAATTGGTGAGGGTGTAGGGCTAGGCAAAGCTGTAACAATTGGTTTGGGGGTTGTCAAAGGCGGAGATTGAGTTATTGATGGTGTGGGGGTGTTTGTGGGGGTGTTAACTACTGATAGCTGATTTTGGGGAGTTGTTGATGGTCGATTGATAGCAAAACCAATTACCACAGATGCACCTATTAAACCTCCAGCAATGATACTCCCGAGTATAAGTCCCTTATTGCTATTACTGTGTTGGGCAACTGATGGTTGGGAATAGCTAGAGCTGATGGGAATTGTATTTGGATTTGTGGGGGATATGGATGGAGGTACGGTAGATAAGGGATTTTGATGATCGGGTACAGTAGGTGTTGCTGGAGCAAAAGAACCAGTTTGTAATACTTGTAGCATTTCTGTAGCACTGGCAAAGCGATCGCGGGCATTAAATTGAATTGCTCGATCTAATACGGAGCCAAAGGTAGGAGTGAGGTTGGGTGCATATTGCCGCCACAAAATCCCCCCTGTACTAGGATCGGTTGCCAACTCTTGGGGCATTTTACCTGTGAGTAAATAAATTGCGGTTAACCCCAAACTATAGATATCACTGGCAAACATCGGTCTGCCTACGGACTGTTCGCTGGGCATAAATCCAGGAGTCCCAATGACAATTGATTTGGTGGAATTGCCAGAAGGAGTGATGATGGTGCCTAAGGTTTCCTTAACTGCTCCAAAGTCTATTAATATTGGTTTGCCATCCCTATTCTGGATAATGATGTTATCTGGCTTAATATCCCGGTGGACAATACCTTTACTATGGACGTAATCCAGAATAGGTAAAATATTAATTAATAGTTGTTTGAGCGCAACCTCACTCATCACTCCCTGGGTTTGTAACTTGGTTGTGAGGGTTTGTCCTTCAATATACTCTTGTACTAAGTAAAATTGGCTATTTTCTGTGAAGTAAGCATACAAGCGAGGAATGCGGCTGCTTCCTTCTCCTAATTCTTCTAAAATTGCTGCTTCCCTTTGAAATCGTTGCTTGACTAATTCATAAACCTGGGGGTTATCCTGAATGGGTCTGAGTTGTTTAATCACACAACGACGCTGGGATGGCATTTGGGTGTCTTCAGCTAAGAATGTTTCCCCAAATCCACCACTTCCTAAAGAATGGATAACACGATAGCGGTTGTTAAGCACCATTGGTATCAACAAAAGTTACCATCGTTAAATATTTTACTGGTTTTTATCAGTGACTAGGGAAATATGCATTTTGAGTAGATACAAGCCTCACATGGGGCAATCCTTCGTGTTAGCGTAGGGTAGCTGGAAGCCAACACTTATAACACTACGCAATTAGGGCGCGGACATTGTTGAAGGCTCAAACCAATGAAAAGTAAACTTATTACTTGCACGTAGTGCTATATCCGTGGGGAAAGTGTGGGTAGTTCAGGCTAATAGTAGAATAAGGTACAGGAAAACGGTATGGAAGGGAGGAAGGGAAATTGGATGAACTTAGGTCAGTGCTAGAACTAGCAACTGAAGAGGAGTTACAGGACTTAACGGGAATTCTGTTTGCTCGTAAGTTTAATCCCCTAGATTATGTCAAAACCCCAGAACCTATAGAAGTTCAAAGTCAAAGCTACCAAGCTTGGCTAGATACGCTCGAAAAAAGGTTTCGCTTTTTAGCTGCTGATGGGGTAACTGTACTGCGGGGACAAACGAATCAAGTATCCTACAGACAAGCACTCATACAGGTATGTAAATATTTAAAAATTCCCTACTCTCAAGATTTAGCAACTGTTGATTTAGAAGCAGAAATATTTTTATTCTTGTTGGGACGAGTATGGAAAAAATTGCCTCGAAAAGAAAAGCAAAAATTGACCACAGGTTTACAACATCAATTAGCAACATCTAACCTGAAAGAACCTTTACCATTATCCTTACAATCGGACCCCTTGGGAGTTATTTTTAAAGGTGGTAGTGCCATCGCTGTAACTTCTGTCTTGCAACCATTTGTACTACAACAAATTGCTCGTCAATTTATGGCACATTTTGCTACCTATCAAGTCGCCAGACAAGCGGCGATTCAAGGAGGTAAAGTAGCTACAACCCAATTTCAAAATTATGCCGCTTTACAGATGGCAAGGCGAGGTATGGCGGTGAGTGCAGCCCGTTACGGCGCTGTTAGGAGTGTATTTACTTTTATTGGTCCAATGATGTGGGCTTGGTTCTTTGCTGATTTAGGATGGAGAGCGATCGCAACTAATTATGGCCGCATCATCCCCACTATTTTTGCTTTAGCTCAAATTCGTTTAATTCGTGGGGAATGTTGGGAACCAGCTTGAAGAAATTAACGATCCATTAGTTATTAATTCTGAGACTATAGCAATCCTAAATCATTTGTGAAAAGTCGGGGATCTGAGCCTCTGCATTTTTACAAATCAAATAGGATTGCTATAGTTCAAAATGCCAGAAGGTGGAAAACTAAAATTAGATGATCGATCGTAAATTACCTTTTCAATTAACTTCTTACCTTCCCAATTTAAAATTCTGTTGGCGTTGTATCCAAGTAGGATTATTGGTGTTGCCAATTTTCCCATTGGTAGGAGCTATATGTATTGGGCTGGCTTTAATATTTACATGGCTACACAACTATCACGTTATTATTCGCCGTCCCCTCAATTGGGGATTCGCCTTACTAAGTTTATTGCTCATAGGTACTGCTGGGTTGGCTTTCGATAAAACTGAAGCATTCCTGGGCTTATTTAATTTTTTACCTTTCTTTTTTGCTTTTGCTGGTTTCAGTAGCCTGATTCAAAGGCCATCCCAACTACGGCGCTTATCTTTGATTTTAGTCATTACTTCTATGCCAGTGGTTGTCATGGGTTGGGGACAGTTATTTTGGGGTTGGGCTACTCCACCACAATGGCAAAACATATTTGGTTGGTTTATGGAAACTGGGGGTACTCCCCCTGGGCGTATGGCTTCTGTATTTATATACGCCAATACTTTAGCAGTTTATCTGATTATCGTTTTTATCCTGGGATTAGGTTTATGGCTGGAAGCTTATCAAAAGTTGAGAGCTAAACTTGCCAATTCTTCCCAAGGTAATCATCTGCCTTACTTCTTGTTTCTCTGTGCAATTGCGATCGCTAATTTTAGCGCATTGATTTTAACTAACTCCCGCAATGCATGGATAATCGCTCTGATTGCCTGTTTGGCTTATGCTGTTTATCAAGGTTGGCGAATATTGGTAGGTGGAGTAATGGGTGTGGTGGCTGCTATTACTGCGGCTGCTTTTGCACCTTCTCCTGTGGCAGAGATTTTTCGTAAATTTGTACCTGCTTTTTTCTGGGCACGATTAAATGACCAATTGTATCCCAACCGCCCCTTGGCTTTAATGCGAACCACCCAGTGGAATTTTGCCTGGGATTTGACTTGGCAGTGTCCTTGGACTGGTTGGGGTTTACGTAATTTTACCCAACTTTACCAAGCCCAAATGGATATTTGGTTGGGTCATCCCCACAATTTGTTTTTAATGCTATCGGCGGAAACGGGTTTACCCGCAACTATTTTGTTCTGTAGTTTATTTTTCTGGATGGCGATCGCTGGTATAAGGCTCTTACGTAAGGAACAAATACCTAAAGCACAGGATAGAGTGATACTATTCAGCTATATTTTACTTTTAAGCTGTTTAGCAATATTTAATACCCTTGATGTCAGTATATTTGATTTTCGGATCAATGTACTTGTATGGGTTCTATTATCGAGCATTGCTGGACTTATATCAAGTTCGCGCAAAGACGCAAAGGCGCAAAGAGTGCAAGAATAGCTAAAATCAAGATTCTCCTGCTACCATATCCCATAATGCATCAATACCATCGCCGATATATTTGTAATCTTGGTTTTGTTCCAGCCATTGGGTAATTTGGGGGATAATTTTGGGGGATTTTTTACCTAATTTGCCTAAAGCATCAGCAGCACTCTCACGCACGGAACTTTCTTCATCTTGCAGCAGTTGTAGTAGTGCATTAATCACCTCATCTGAATCCTTACCTAAATCACTTAAGGCTATTGCAGCACTCTCACGCACGGAACTTTCTTCATCTTGCAGCAGTTGCAGTAGTGCATTAATCACCATATCGGAATCCTTACCCAGCTCACCTAAAGCATCAGCAGCCCTCGAACGCACGACACTAGATTCATCTTGCAGCAATTGCACAAGTGAATTAATTACCTCATCTGAATCATTTCCCAAATTAACTAAAGCATCAGCAGCCCTCGAACGCACGACACTAGATTCATCTTGCAGCAATTGCACAAGTTGATTAATCACCTCATCTGAATCATTTCCCAAATTAACTAAAGCCCTAACAGCAGTCGAACGTATGTCACTATTTTTATTTTGCAGCAATTGCACAAGTGAATTAATTACTGCATCAGAATCCTTACCCAAGTTAACTAAAGCCCAAGCAGCAGTCGAACGTATGTCACTATTTTTATTTTGCAGCAATTGCACAAGTGAATTAATCACCTCATCAGAATCCTTACCCAAGTTAACTAAAGCCCAAACAGCAGTCCAAACCTCGGAACTATCATTTTGGAGTAGTTGTACAAGTGAATTAATTACTGCATCTGAATCATTTCCCAACTCACCTAAAGCCAAAGCAGCGTTCCAATTCACCTGAGCAGATTCATCTTGCAGCAGTTTCAGGAGTGCATGAATCACCACATCTGAATTCTTACCTAATTTACCCAAAGCATCAACAGCACTCCAATTCACAATATCTTCTTCATCCTGTAGCATTGACAGTAGTGAATTAATTACTGCATCTGAATCCTTACCCAACTTACCTAAAGCCAAAGCAGCACTTGAACGCATATCACTAGATTCATCTTGTAGCAATTCCACTAAAATCGCTAAAGCTTCTTCCTTCTCGCCTAATTCTGCCAGATATTCTTGAAATCTTACCTTATCAATCTTCTTCTCTCCAGCTTTCAACAAATCCAATGCTTGCGCTTCAAAAGCAGTTTCATAAAAACGGCGAAGAGTTTGAAAAACTTGCCCATGTATTATCCCTCCAACCTTATCCTCCTCACTCACCTCCAACTCAACTAACCTTTGTACAATTTCTCCCCCCAAACTCCCATCCGCAACGCTCAAATTTTTAGGATCATCTGCTAAACAACTCCCAGCAAACAACAAATCCCGATGCAACCATTGCTCATATTCACTACCATTATTCAAAATCGTCCGAATCGCCTTCGCTGCTTTCTTCGGTTTTTGTTGAGAAATCAATAACAGCAATACTTCCCGCCAATGTTGATCATGTAAATGTTGGCGAATATGATCCAAAATAATATCAAAATCCCCTTCATTATCTGCCTGATAGTCAATTTCCTGGGCACAAAGATATTCCTGAAAAGTCTTATGCACAAAAGCATAGCAATCTGTTCCCTGTTCGTTCAATAACCCCGTGCGTTCCCTAATTAAGCTTAAAAACCGTTTCCCTTCTGCTTCCGCTTGGTAAAGTTCAATCCCTTTGAGAGTTTTAATTTCTCGCTTTAATTTCTCCAGCAACTCCTCACAATCAATCAGGGTTCCCCCTTCCCTATCCCCTGTATTTCCCTGGGTATGAATCCAGTATGCGAGAATTTCCATCAATCGCCGCAAATCATCTAAACTCAGATATTGCAATACCTTGTGACTATTGACATCTTTGTGAGCATCCCAAGAAATTAACAGGGTTTCCACCGCCTTATCATAGAGTTTGTAGCGTTCCTTGGGTAAAACTGCTTGGTAACGGTGAATCAGAGCAATAATGGTTAACAGCAAAGGATTCCGCGCTAATAACTTGATACGGTTATTCTCCTCCAGAGCCTTGCGTAAACTATTCTTACGTCGTTCTGCTTCCCCTGCATCCCGCACCCGGCTATCATACCAACGATTGATAAACTCCTCTATCTTCTCATCATCAAAAGCCTGGAGTTCGTAATGGGGAAATTCCTCAGTCCGGAAAAAGTCCCGTTTATAACCCGCAGGACGGGAGGTAATAATAGCCCGGTTGTGGTGAAATTGTCCCAAAAAATTCTCAATTCGTTGCACCACATGGTAACGCTTGGCTGATTCTGCAACCTCATCCAAACCATCAAGCAAAATTACCGCCCGTCCATCTTCCAGCCAATATTCAAAGAATCCCCCGGGTAATTCTTTCACAGATAAATTTTTCTGGGCAAACTGCTGGGCATAATCGAGAATACTAACATCTCCCAACCTTGCCAAATCCCGCATCCTCATCAAAATTGGCAAATAATCAACCCCTGGTTTTAAGCCTAAATCTTCACCTCGTTCCTGGGCTAACATCACAGCAAAATAGCTGAGTAAACTCGTTTTACCGGAACCAGGGGCACCAAGCAACACGGTTTTTTGCGAGTCACTTTGGGTTAACAATTGGGAAGCCAGAAACTTTCTCCCTGAACCCTTAAATACAGCCCGTTGTCTCTGTTCCCAGAGTAATTCTTGCTGACGTTGATTCCCAGCAAATAGGGGGATAGCTTCACCCATGGAATAGGAATTGTCCCGTGCATCTTCTACCACATCGGGCATGACAAAAATATTTACCAATTGTTCCGACTTATCCACCTCCTCCCCTGGTACAGCAATCCCCGCAAACTTGACATCATCAAACCATTTGGCTATCTGCTGAAAATAGTTTTCCTTCGCTACCTGAAACTTTAAATAAGTATCCGTGCATTGAAAATAGGTGCGAACAAAAACTTCCATCCAAGATTTGACACAGGATTCGTCAATTTCTTTCATCTTGGTATCGGTTTTCGCTGCTTCAGTGAAGGCTTTGACTAAAAAAGCAATATCTGGAATACCTTGATTTTGCAACGGTTTCTGTAATTCTCCTAATCCCCGTCCTTGAAAAAAGTTATTTAAAAATCCTGGAATAAAATCCGGAGAACAGCGATGAAATAATTGGGGTTGTTGTTGTTGTGCTGTTTGAGTTGCTGTTTTAATGGCTTTATCTAAATCACTGGAGTTGAGTTTACTACTAGCACTAGTAAGTAGTTTTTTTGTGATTTCTACAGTAGCCCATTCTCCAATCCATTCAATCATTAGTTAAGAGTTAAGAGTTAATAATTAAGAATTAAGAATTAAGAGTTGACAGATAGGAGTTAAGAGTTAATTGTTAGGTTATCAACCTGTATCCGTGTCATCAGTGTCATCCATTCAATCAGTGATCACCAGTTAGGAATTAATTGTGGCACTATCAACTATCACTATCACTATCAACTATCAACCATCAACCATCAACTATCCGTGTCATCAGTGTCATCACGGGCATGGCGTAGGTAATATTATTACATATACCAGAGATTGTGGATGCTGTGCCCCTACACTTCTCCTTCACTCCGGGCGGGGAAACCCCGCCCCTACTCCTTCACTCCCTCAATAACTCAGCTATCTTAATGACATAGAGTTAACTAGGTACCATCACCAACATGGCAGCAGGAACAGCGTTTATTCTCAACCTAACAACGGTTTTGGGAACTTCAGCCCTAGGAGGTTATGTAGCCAATCGACTGCGTCAACCAGTTTTATTGGGTTATTTAGTCAGTGGTTTAATCATTGGCCCCTTCGGCTTGAAACTTTTGGGTGATGTAGAACAAATCAAACCCTTTGCAGAGATTGGAGTGGCGTTTCTCCTATTTACCTTGGGGGTGGAGTTTTCTTTAGCGGAACTCAAACGAGTCAAGGAAATTGCCATTCAAGGAAGTTTACTACAAATAGGTTTAACCATTGCCATCACAGCTTTCTTAGCTACTTTCATGGGATGGGTAACTACCCCCGTGCAAGGAATCTTTTTGGGAGCAGTACTCTCCTTGTCTTCCACTGCGGTTGTCCTCAAAACCCTTACAGAACGGGGCGAAACTAATACTATCCACGGCCAGGCGATGTTGGCTATTTTGATTGCCCAGGATTTAGCTTTGGGAATCATGTTAGCAGTTTTACCAGCTCTCAACAATCCTGCTAATCTGGGGGCTGCTTTAGGTACTGCTCTGTTGAAGGTTGTACTATTTGCAACGGTGGCTTTGGCTGCGGGTAAATGGGTTGTACCCCAAATAATGAGGCGGGTAGCAGAAACGGAAAGTAGCGAGTTGTTTCTTCTGGTAGTAATTGCCCTATGTCTTGGTGTGGCTATAATCACTTCCAAGCTAGGTCTATCTATTGAGATGGGAGCGTTTGTGGCGGGGTTGATGATTTCGGAAATTGATTATGCCGATCAAGCTTTAGCTAAGATTTTACCCATGCGAGATACCTTTGCTAGCATGTTCTTTGCCTCCATTGGTATGTTAATCGACCCAAATATATTGATACAAAATTTTGGCGTAATTTTAGGTTTGGTAATGATGGTGATGGTGGGTAAAGCTTTAGTTATCCTACCAGTGGTTATGGCATTTGGCTACTCGTTCAAGACGGCGGTAATAACTAGCTTGGGATTGAATCAAATCGGGGAATTTTCCTTTGTCTTGGCTTTGGTAGGCTGGCGACAGGGGTTTATTTCCCAGGAGAAATATTTGTTGCTATTGGGAACCACTGCCATTACTTTATTACTCACCCCTGTATGGCTGAAATTCTCCCCCATTTTAGCCGATCGCTTGGCAAGTTTACCATTTTTATCTGGATATCTGCGTCGATTCCGGGATACCAAAGACATTTCCCTCCCAGAAGGGTTTCGGGATTATGTGGTGGTTGCGGGTTATGGACGGGTAGGACAAATGATTGTCAGTATCCTGCAAAACCAAGGGCATTCAGTATTGGTAATTGAAAACAGCGAAGCGGCGATTAAACGATTGCGGACGGAGAAAATACCTTACGTTTTTGGTGACGCAGATTCGGAATTTGTGTTAGAAAAAACACATTTACATAAAGCTCGTGCTTTAGCGATCGCCCTTCCCGATCCTGCCAGTACCCGTTTATTATTAAAAAGGGCTTTAGAATTAGTCCCAGAGATGGATATAGTTGCCCGTTCCCATCAAAATACGGAAATTGATATTTTAACCCAATTAGGCGCTAAAGAGGTTGTGCAGCCAGAGTTTGAAGCCGCCTTGGAAATGGGAGCCCACGTCCTCGCTGCTTTAGACACATCCTTACCGAATATTCACTCAGTGATTGATGCTATGCGCCGCGATCGCTACCAAAATTTACGCTTAGAATGGAGAAACCGCCGTCCCCAAGTGGAAATCAGCAACGCCGCCCCAGAACTCAAACAAAAATGGGTCACTTTAGATGCGAATTCACCCATAGTAGGAATGACATTAGCTACTGCCGATATCCGTAATTTAACGGGGGTGACAATTATGGCAATCCAACAAAATAATGACGTTCTCTACTATCCCACTCCCGAAACAATGTTACATAGTCAAGATTGCTTATTAGCTGTAGGTAAAACAGAGGAATTGGCAGCATTTCAGACTTTGATGATGGGTAGGGGCACAATTTCTGGAGGGTATCACCATTGGGTAACTGTGGTAAAAGATTCCCCTCTCATCGGTAAAACTGCGGGAGACTTACATGCTGAATACCATGCCATGGTGCAAGCATTACGCCGACAAGGAAAACTCAAATTTGGCATTGATACCGCCATGACCTTACAACCAGAAGATTGTATTTTACTACAAGGAGAGAGCGATCGCATTTTAGAAGTGGCAAAATTATTAACTGATGTTGACGGTTGACGGTTGACGGTTGACAGGTAGACTTGTGTGTACACCGTAGCTTTATTAAGGAGAGGGGGAAGAGGTGATAACAATATGGTACGTAAATGAGCGGATTTGATATTAGCCCACGTAGGTGGGCTATCCTACGGAAAGCCGCTCCGCGTCTAAGACTCTTATAGCTCCAGGCTTTAGTCTGAGAGATAATGTGGTTTGAAAACACGCCCTAGGGGGCAGATGTGATGGAAGCCCCATCATATTTTATGGCACAAAGTAGGGTCTATCCCATTAATTCACCGGGGATATTTGCTAATCGTCGGGAGCATCCCAAATATTTAAATTTGTAGTACGGGCATCTTGCTGTGCGTCTGATATCAAGGGAGCAAGATGCTCCCACTACATAATATTTTTCAAAAATTGGGATGCTCCCCTAATCGTCTTTAGGCGACTTTAGCTATAAGAGGTGGGGTTTTTAACCCCAGGCGGGTGTGATATAAATCCCATCATAATTTTATGGGACAAAGCACTACTGGTCTGTCCCATTAATTCTGATGGGTTGTGGCACAGCCATCTTGGCTGTGAAATTTTCAGGCAGGGATCCCTGAACCACAAGTGATATCCTGTCCGGGGGCATACCCATAGTATGTCATTGCGAGTGGAACGAAGTGAAACGACGCAATCACAAGGTCTTTGGG
>JAAUYD010187984.1_pt1 | contig 16241 bp, 15 predicted proteins | sample 7278101 | NCBI WGS metagenome assembly JAAUYD01 (sample SAMN14350128, study PRJNA611818) | marine sediment metagenome | isolation source: surface marine sediment (0.6m) | place: French Polynesia: Moorea | collected 2018-08 | reverse complement strand
ACCCATAGTATGTCATTGCGAGTGGAACGAAGTGAAACGACGCAATCACAAGGTCTTTGGGATTGCTTCCCTTCGGTCGCAATGACGGTTATTTAAACGGACATGATATCACAGCCAAGATGGCTGTGCTACAATCCCTTGAAACAATGAAAAAAATTGGGAGCGAGACGCTCCCACTACAATTGTTTTACCCTTCACAATTGAGGGGATCTAAATTCCCACGACTCATCAATATGAGATACTTTGTCTGTAGTTAGTGGAAATAAACATCGTGTCTGATAAATTATCACCAGCAGTCAGTGTACGTATATGCAAGCACATGAATGAAGACCACGCTGATGCGGTAGCTATTTATGCTCAAACTTTTGGTAAAATCACCAATGCAACATCAGCAGAAATGCTTGCAATTGATGAAGAAGGCATGGATTTAAAGGCACAAGTAAATGGAGAAATTGTACCAGTTCGTATTCCTTTTGACCACAGATTGGTAGATGCAGAAGATGCTCATCACACATTAATTGCCATGATTAAGCAAGGACGAAAAGAAGCCAAGGAATAAGGTAATCCAGGCTAGTTTATTATCAGAATATCTGTCCGGAGAAGGCAACTTTTTCGGCAGAATTACCATTGGCAAAACAAATTTTTAAAGTTATACAAGCTATATACAACACAACTTTTTTATTTAAGTTTGCCGAATTTTTATATAGCTGTAGGATTATTATTTGATTTTTACACAAAATTAGGTGTTATGCAGTGTGTGAGAACAGTGTGCATTACGCTGTTGCTCACACACCCTAGGTATGTTTTACTGCCAATCAAACTGGATTCCTATATCTTTCCTAATCAAAAGTTATTAACAACAAAAACAAGGAAATTTACTTAGGACTTACCCATTCATAAATCATTGATAAAAATTATTCTGACAAAAAAATGTTTATTATCAACTCAAGGGAAATAGAATATTGCTCAGTCACTAAAGGCAAAGACACACAAATTATCCAAGGTGCTTCTTATCAAGATAAACTATTTTATCCAGGAGAAGTTTATTCCAAAGAAAATAAACAAATTGCCATTAATAAAGGGCGTAAGTTATCTCTAGAAGGAAAATCATTGTGTCTGTTAGTAGAGAGTCAAAATTGCATTAGCCTCTGGCATCATGATAAAAGTCTCACAAAAATTACCAAGAAAGACGATATAGTTGCTAGTGTCAATCTTGCCGTTTTGGTTAGAGCAATGCGAGATATTGGTGGAGTGAAAATTATGGACCGCCAACATCGCCTCAGAAAATATTCTCGATGTTTTATAGGTAGTGAAGCAGTAAATTGGATAATGAAATATTTGAAGGTTTCTGAACCAGAAGCAGTGAGGGTTGGACAACGATTAGTTAATGAAAAATATATCCATCATGTAACCAATAATCATGATTTTAAGAACGAGCATCTGTTTTATCGTTTTTATTGGGATGATTGAAATTATTCTAGAAAACTCAATCACGGTAGGGCACTATTATATAGGAATCTTATTTGATTTATAAAAATGCAGAGGCTCAGATCCCCGACTTTTGTGTAAAAGTCGGGGATCTGACTTTTCACTTACATTCAGACGGGCAGGGATGCCCATCCCACAAGAGCTTTTGTATGTAGGGCTTGTACTTCATTTACCTGTAAAGTGCTGTAAATACTAAAATATAATCACACCCTCTTACCAAGGGATAACATGATGTATCAATACAATCCCTTACACTGCCTACCATCTTCCGCAGAACTACCAGATTCTGATGATACACCAGTAGATAGCGAGCTACAAATATTAATACCCAACTTACTTCTAGTTAACGGTGAATATATTCTCCAACCAGGTGATAAAATTTGGATGCCAGAAATAGGTTTAGGTATGGGACGAGAACGGGGAACCTATCAAGGAAGAACACGAGAATGGCTGTTTTGGTATGATGAAAATGGTAATAGATACCAAACACCAGAAGAAATAGTTGCAACACAACAACAGCAAATTCAAGAACTTCTAGCGAGATTGCAACAACAAGATATCGACCCAAATATACTTTGAAAAATCAACTTAAAAACCTATGACAGCAAGCAATATTAGACAGCAAATATTAGAACATCTTGAAGCATTGCCCGGAGAACAAGTAAAAAATCTCCTCTTAACATGGCTAACGAATTCATCTGGAAACTTAGAAGATTTTGAGAAATTACTGACAAATCAACCTACCCAAATAACAGAAGCATCATTTGAGTACGGTGAGATAGACTCAGCATTGAATTTTCAACCCCTCACTGAAGACGAAATGGTTCAGCAAAGTAAATTAGCCCTCGAAGCCTACCGTCGTAAAGGTTCCGGTGTGGCACATAACCGCGTGCGCGAATGGGCAGATAGCTTAGGAACTGATGAAGAACGCCCATGCCCCAGATAGTTTGGAGTGAAAGCGCAATTGACGATTTAAATCGCCATTACGATTTTATAAAAATTAACAATCCTGATGCCGCAGCACGGGCAGTACAAGCAATTGTCTCTTCCGGTGAAAGTTTGCTCTCAAACCCTCGTCGGGGTGCAATTGTAGATGAAATGGCTGGTTTGCGGAAACTTTTAGTTGCTTTTGGTAAATACGGTTATATAATTCACTACACTATTCTTGAGGATGATATTATTATTTTGCACGTCTATCACGGACGAGAAAATCGACCTCGCTAGTACCACTGCCTTTTTGATTATATTTTTATTATTCAAACCCAATACCTTATCTACGAGCTTCCAACCACTGTAATACTCGATTCCAAGCCCACCACGGATCTGAATCTTCCACTTTATCCTGGCATTTTTTGCTACTAAAATAACTCACATGCCCACCGTGTTTTGTCAACCATAAATCTATGGCTGGATTGTCTCTACAGATTATTTTCAAATCAGTCACAATATCTGGGTGAAAGAAAGGATCATCAGCAGCATAAATCATCAAGATTGGTTTTGCCAAGTTTGGTAATAAATACAAACCACTGGTGGCCTCATAATAAGCTTCCACAGAAGGGAAACCTAATTTTTCTATGACTAATTCATGATCAAAACCCCAGATACTATTTGCCCGTTCAATGGCTTGAGCATCGAAAACCCCAGGATGTGCATCATGGATTCGCCACGCTAATTCCTTTAACTTACTAGCGATCGCTTTTTCTAAGTATTTTCCCACAGGATGTTGCACTAAATAAGACAAAGAACGGTTAGAATCCAAACTAGGGCAAATTACCGTCGCCCCACCAATATCACTGTCTTCTAAACCCAAGTCCTTATCATCCCTAGTTAATTCCTGGGCTGCTTTGATTCCCCACAACGCCAATTGTCCCCCCAAAGAAGACCCCACAAACCAAAACTTGCTGGGACATCCCATGGATTTAGCCTGGGCAGCAATACGCACAAAATCTTCACCTTCGTATAAACCATCACTGGTTAATGTGGGGGATAAATCTGCCGTTTTCCCGTGGGCGCGCCAATCAAATAATACAACGGCGTATCCTTGAGCATATGCCTTGCGTCCTAGGATTTGCAAAAACCATTCCGTTTCTAATTCTCCGGTAATACCATAGGTAGCAATAATAGTACTGTGGGGGTTTTCTGGTATGGCGACTAGGCCAAAAATTGGCACCCCTTGAGCGCCTGTAAAGATTGTGGGTTGGAAGGTTGGTTCTGGATGATTAATGGTTTTTTCCCAGTCACGATTTGCCCACCGATGGGTATAGATTGTCATTGCTATACCATTCCGTAAAAACAATGGTGGATTGTAAGGAAGGAAACAAGAATCCATAAATTTGGTAAGTAGGTAGGCGAGTAATAAGTAATAAGTAATAAGTAATAAGTTTACTGCTCATAGGTTTGAGCCTGTAACAATGTCTTAACGTGCCTTCATTCAGTTACTCCAAATTAGTTTACAACAAATTCAAATATATTTTACCCAACCCTTCTCCTTAATAAGGCTGCGGTGTACAAACAAGTCCAGCCCCCTAAATCCCCTGCCCCCCGTGACCCCCAATCCTGGGGGTACCTGGGGGACTTTGAAATTTTTGTTTACTTGGGTGGAGGGTACCTGGGGGACTTTGAAAATCCTTGTTCCCCCAATTTTGGGGGTTAGGGGGCGTTTAGGGGTGAGGTTTTATATTTAATTTGACTCGGTTATATATCTTGAGAATGTCCGCAATGTTTACAGTAGGATAAGTGTTTATACGTAAGATTGTGGCAGTTTGGGCATTCAACGTATTGATAATAACCACAATGGGGACAGTAAGTATCACCATGGCGAATCTTTTTAGCACATTTGATACAGCGTAATTTTTGGAATCTATTAGTTGCTTGTAGTTGGGGGTTGAAGACAATTTTTTGGAAGAATTTGATAATGACAAAACCAATGAATGGAATTAGTAAAATATAAACGTAACTAACAAGGAAAATTAATCCCCCAAATAGGGCTTTGATAATATTAAAGATAAATTGGAAGATTGCACCAATTTGCAAAAATTCAAAGACTTTAATAATTAACGGGATAAAAAATATGACTAGTAAATGCCAGCTCATCAAGGTAATGAGTCCGTATCCCCTCCCCACTGCAAAGCGATGGACTGATAGGGCAATGATAATTAATGGGACGAGGAATAGGGATTGGAAGGCAAGTTGGATAGTTGGATACCAAAAGGATGCTCGCTTATGGCCTTGGTTAACTATATTAAATTGGTTATTATCTTGCAGAAAATTGATAAAGCTAACACTTTCTGGCTTATTAGTTAGTTCTGTTTTCAGATTAGATACTTGTTTTTCTAGGGCAGAAATATTGCGATTATTTTTATCTAATTCCTGTTTCGCCTTTGCTGCACTAACTTGATTAATTGATTGTTCGCTTGGTTGTCCGGCAATTTTTTCTAGGAGGGTGGAATCATATTGAGCGCGAATATTCCGATTTTTCCCCTTGAAGTTATTGATGTTTCTTTGTTTCTGGTCAATTGATTTTGCTATTTGCTGATTTTTGGTGTTGTTAATTTTATCTTTGGATTGTGCATAATTAAGACAAATGGGAGAAACTTTACCTAAATGATTTGACTCGGCTTGTTGATATCTTTGTTCTTCATTGAATTGATTATATGGGTTGTAATTTAATGCAGCTTTGATAATTTGATAGTCTTTATCTTGATTGGTTTGTGTGCGGTAACTTTGCCATTGGGAATAACAAGAGTAAGCCTGAGAAGGACTGATATGCCATCTGCTAATGTCATTTAGTCCAGTAAAGACGTTGATGAGGATAAAGATATCAATCAAAACAATGACTATCAAACTTACTTTGTTTAAGGGTTCATTGTTGATTGTCCTGGACTTGCGGAAAAATTGTCTTAATATTCGTTTGATTCTGGTAAACATTTTTAGGGAAGCAGATTAAATAATATGCAAATTTACAATTGAACCTCACCCTCGCTTTTTACAGAGTAAAAATCTTTCCCTCTCCTTAATAGGTCGAGGGATGTCCGATAGGATAGGGTGAGGTTTTGTATTTTATATCTTCAATCTTTAAATGCCCGATTTATAAATAAATGTTTGCACATGGTAGCAATTCATAGGATAGAAGTTGGGGATGGAAGCATCTCACTTTTTACGTCATTGCGAACGTAACGAAGTGGAGTGAAGCATAAGTCCTTCGGACACGCTTCGCGAACGCAAAATCTCTCACTTAAGAACAAAACCATGGGATTGCTTCGTCGTTCCTCCTCGCAATGACAGTTATTTATTTACGAAATAAAATATGGGATGCACTCGGAGAAGTTTTTGATAAAAGTTTACGTGTTGGATGGGGTGGCAGCGCTAATATCTAAGTGGAAACACTGTCATAGCACAGTAGGCGGGTGGTAGTTGGGTTTGAGGAGGGGGGAGGAATGAACCACAAAGACGCAAAGGACGCGAAGGGAAGAAGGCGATCGCAGAGGTGGTCGGAAGAAGGCGATCGTAAATTTGATGCTGGGGATTTTGCAGGAGCATTGACATCCTATGATAAAGCAGTTGCAATTAAACCTGACAACCACGAAGCTTGGTACTACCGGGGTATTGCTCTATATGAGTTAGGAAGATATGAAGAAGCGATCGCATCCTGTGATAAAGCTATCGAAATTAAGCCTGATGATAACTATACTTGGAATTTTAAAGGTGCAGTATTATGCGATTGCTTAGGCAAGTATGAAGAAGCGATAATATCCTTTGATAAAGCAATTGAAATTAAACCTGACTATCACGAAGCTTGGCACAATCGGGGCATTGCTCTAGGTAATTCAGGAAGGTATGAAGAAGTGATCGCATCCTATGATAGAGCCATTGAAATTAAACCTGACGAACACGAAGCTTGGTCCCACCGGGGGTTTGCTCTAGGTAATTTAGGAAGATACGAAGATGCGATCGTATCTTTTGACAAAGTAGTTGCAATTAAACCTGACAACCACGAAGCTTGGTACTACCGGGGGTTTGCTCTAGGTAATTTAGGAAGATACGAAGATGCGATCGTATCTTTTGACAAAGTAGTTGCAATTAAACCTGACGACCACGAAGCTTGGTACTACCGGGGGGTTGCTCTAGGTAATTTAGGAAGAGATGAAGATGCGATCGTATCTTTTGACAAAGTAGTTGCAATTAAACCTGACAACCACGAAGCTTGGTATGCTCGGGGTCTTGCTCTAGGTAATTTAGAAAGATATGAAGAAGCGATCACATCTTTTGATAAAGTAGTTGAATTTAAACCTGACTATCACGAAGCTTGGTACAATCGGGGTATTGCTCTAAGGGATTTAGGAAGAAATGAAGAAGTGATTGCATCCTTTGATAAAGCGATTGAAATTAAACCTGACGAACACAAAGCTTGGCACATAAGAGGTGTAGTATTATGCGATCACTTACAAAAATACGAAGAAGCCCTTACATTCTTTGATAAAGCGATTGAAATTAAACCTGATGATGACCAATATTGGTACAATCGGGGTATTGCTCTAAGTAATTTAGAAAGAAATGAAGAAGCGATCACATCCTTTGATAAAGCCATTGCAATTAAACCTGACTTCCACCTAACTTGGTTAAATAGAGGTATTGCAGCAGGAGAATCAATAACTTGCAATCGCTTTTTGTCTCTTATGAGTAACATAGCCAGACAAAATCCCCATCTAAACCAACGTGGATATGAGGGTAAATTAGCAAGTTATGAAGAAGGATTAAAACATTGTCCCCAAGATACCCATCCAGAAGGTTGGGGAGAATTACATCACGCCATAGGTGACGCACACTATTCCCGAGGACTTAGTGCTTCCCATCCCCGCAGTTATCGTAACAAAGCCGCAAACAGTTACAACCAAGCATTAATAACTCTCACCGCCACAGATTTCCCCGAACAACATCTAGAAGTTTTACAAGACTTAATCCACGTTCGCCTCGATTTAGGAGACACCGCCAAAGCCGAAGAACTCCGACGAAGGGGTACAGATGTGTTGCGTCGCTTGCTGGATGAATGCAAAAGTCCCGGTAAAAAAAGACAATTAGGTTTAAAATTCGCCAGTTTTCAACAATTAACCGTTGATATCGCAGTGCAATCAGGAAATTGGTGTGCGGCGTTGGAGTTAGCCGAAAAAGGAAAAAATACTTGCTTATCTTGGCTACTGGAAAATTACCCCACACCTTCCCCTCTCCTTGATAAGGAGAGGGGTGGCTTTAGCCGGGGTGAGGTTAAAGAAATACAACAGTTACTCAATCCCGCCACAGCTATAGTTTACTGGCATCTCAGCCCCGCAGCACTACACACATTCATCCTCAAACACAATTCTCCATCACCCATAATGTTGGGAAAAACCCTACAGGTTGCCATCCGACATCACACCTCCTCACCCATAGTATGGGAAGCAACCAAGTTTGTGAATCCAGCACAACGCCTACATAAGTTTGAAAACTGGGTGAAAAAATGGAACGAACAATACGCAAATTATCGCCAAAGTAAGGATAAAACAGTCGAGGGAAATAACAACTGGCGGAACAACTTACCCAAACTGCTAGAAGAACTTACTAATCTCCTCGATATTCCCACTATTCTAAAATCAATCCAAACTTCGACAAGCTCAGTTACCAAAACTTCGGCAAGCTCAGTTACCAATCCAATACCAATCCAAAATTTAATCTTGGTTCCCCACCGAGACTTACACCGCTTACCTCTCCACGCACTATTCCCTGACAACTTCACAATCACCTACCTACCCAGCCTGCAAATAGGCCTATCCCTAGCAGAATTATCCCCCAGACAACAACATACCAACTCCCCCAGCAAATTACTCAGCATCGAAAATCCCAACAGCACAGCTTCAGAAGATAAACCATTTCCCCCACTCCTCGACACGGAAATTGAATCAGCCGCCATCACCAGGATTTTTCCCAACCCCCAACGCCTTGCAGACAATCATGTCACCCAAGAAAATCTCATATCTGCACTCCAATCCGGACATGATATATTTCATTTTACAGGCCATGGAACCTACAATTTTCCCAATCCCCAAACATCAGCCCTAGCTTTGAGTGGCGAACATAGGCTTACCCTCACAGATATTCTGCAACTATCCCTGAGCAACTACCGCCTGGTGAGTCTTTCCGCTTGCGAAACTGCGGTGACAGGGAACCAAACCATTACCACAGAATATGTGGGGTTAGTGAGTGGGTTTTTGTTCCAAGGGGTGAGTAATGTTGTTAGTACCCTGTGGACAGTACCTGATAGTAGCAGTAGTTTGTTAATGATTTATTTTTATTGGCAATTAAGCAAGGGTAAATCACCACAAATAGCCTTAACAAAAGCCACAAAATGGTTGCGTAATTTGACATATAAAAAACAGGAAAGAATATATCGGCTTATCTTTGATAGGTTACCAACAGATGATAAACCAATACGTCCTTTTTTGAGAAAAAATTTATATCAAATTCGGAAAATGGATGAGGAACAAAAGAAAATCAAACCTTTTGCACATCCTTATTATTGGGCCGCTTTTATAATTACTGGTTAAAGCACAATACCACTTAGTTAACAATTGAGAAATAAAACTAGTGGTCTATCACATTAATTTTGCTGGATAAATTAAATATCTCTCTTTACTCTTCTTTCTTCCTTCCTTTGCGCCCTTTGCGCCTTTGCGGTTCATTATAAAACCCTTATGAACTAATGCAATAAACACTAGTACTCCACCACATTAATTTTGCCAAGTAAACCAAATTCTAGGCTTGTCCTCTCTTTCTCTTCCTCTGCGCTCTCTGCGCCTCTGCGGTTTTATCTTAATAAAACTCACGCAAAGACGCAAAGACGCAAAGACGCAAAGACGCAAAGGCTATAAAGTAATTTTATTATGCTCATACTACCGGACATCATATGACATAAATTGTTAAATATTATTGAATATCGTTTTATTTAAACCACCCCAAATATATCATGTGATGCGTTAGTAATTTTATATTGTATTCTATTTATGAAATCTAACGATATTAGCCATCTTACAGCATTCTTAATCGCTTTACAAAAATTAGACCATCCCTTACCAGGAAATATCCAAATACAATTAAATGAAATTGGTAAATCTCTCCAAAATAATCCCCACTATATAGATGAGTTAAATGTAGATACCCTCGCCGAAAGTTATTCCCCTCTGGATGAAATTTATCAAAAAGAACTTGAGAAACTAGATTTAGACATCAGAGAACGTAGTAGAGGATTTGCACCCGAACCTTTACCAAAAACTCCTACCAATGAACTGACTAACGCAGCCATTAATACTTTTAACAGTGATAATTCCGTCTCCGCAGCTCAAGAAAATGTAAATCCCAACCTCCTGGAAAAAATCCGCAATTATATTACTGGGAAAAAAACAAATGAATGAAAAAATTATCTATCCCAGTATTGACTTATTTATTTACGATTTAAAAGATGGTTTAGGTGAAGATAGCAATAAAATTGCAGATAATTGTCGCAACTTTTGCCGGAAAATATATAGCGATTTAGACACACAACAAGATGAATTCCAAGAAAGATATACCCAAATCCTCAAACATCAAGATAATAGCGCCGAAGCCATTGAATTACTAGAAACAAGAACAAGAGAATTGACATCACCCCTAGATGGCTATTATTATCCCTTACAACTGAGCGACACCTATGGTTTATTAGTCAACTATTCCGGTAAACTCGACGCACAAAATCAGATTAACGATCAAGAAAAATCCCTAGGTAGTCAACCTTTCCTCAACTTAAAGCAAGAAATTAATCAACTTCTATCCCAGCAAACAGGCACAATCGGACAAACCTGGTTAATTTGGGGTCAATTAACCAGTTATAAAACCTATATTAAAATAGAAGAAATCGCTCAACAATGCTATACCCAAATCGTCAGCAATTATGATTGGACAAGGGATTTTATTGGTCAAGGTAAACTGTTGGGAGGGAATATTTTTGAATTGTGGTATTGTCCCCAAAACTTAGATACCAATAGTCGAGAATTTTGGGATAAATTTAGACAAGAAAGTCATCATATACTAATTTGGCTATTTCCCCATGATATCTCCCCAGATGACATGAGAAATCAGGTAAAAAGCACCTATCAAGACTTTCTGCGTTTATGGCAATATCGTCATAAAATAGTCTGGTCATATTATCAAAGTCGCTATCAAAAAAGTATCCTCAAACAAGAATATGTAGAAATTCAACCAGCAATTAAACAAGCAAAAGAACTACCAATATTATTGCAAAACAATCAACTAAAACTAAACCAACTACAATCAATCCTCAGCGACAACCTCATCAACCTTTCCGACTATACTATCGCCTTAAACTATCTAGAAAATCACTGTCAAACCATCAAATTAAACCGAGACAACTATCAATCTCGTTTAACCCAAATAGAACGGAAATACCCACCCAGTCAAGGTAACAACTTAGAATTTCTCAAAACCTTCAGTGAAAGCGAAATTTACGCCCAAAAATACCAACGACAAATCGCAGCAGATAGTACCACCTTCCTACCAGGATTAACACTCCTACAAAACCTCAACAGCACCATCCAAGGAATTATAACCCTCGAACAAACCAAAAGCGATCGCCAACTTAATCATACCATTGCCATCGCCGGCGTAGGACTTGCCACCAGTTCCCTAGCCTCCGCCGTCATCCTCGCCCAACCCAACGATTACAAACAACACCTTACCTTCCGCACAGAAGTATTTTTCTACAGCTTGGGTATCGGTGCGATCGCAATTTTACTTACAATCATAATTATCCATATATTTCGCCGCTTGAGAAAGTAATAATGGCCTTGCTGAATTGGAATATTAACCTCCTCTTCTCTGCGCCTCTGCGTCTCTGCGTGAAACAAATTATAAAATATGACAGAACAACAATTTGATACCAATAAATACATAGAACAAATGGCATTACTACTAGACTTACAATTGCCAGATGAATATATTCATGGAGTAGTGGCCAACTTTGACAGAATCAGGGAAATTGCCCAAATCGTCAACGAATTTCCCCTACCAGAACAAATAGAAGCCGCCCCAACATTTGAACCATGAACCTAGAATCAGCCAACGCCGTATCCATTGCTACTGCGGTGCGCGATCGCCAAATTACCGCCATAGAAGTTACCCAAGCCGCCTTACAACGAATTGCAACCAGAAATCAGCAGTTAAACTGTTTTACCAATATCCTTGCAGACACAGCCCTACAAGAAGCAGCCAGAATTGATAGGGAAATCGCCACTGGGAAAAACCCTGGATTACTAGCTGGTGTCCCCTTCGCCGTCAAAAATCTATTTGATATTGCCCGAATCACCACCCTAGCAGGAGCCAAAATTAATACAGAAAATCCCCCAGCAACACAAGACGCAACAGCAGTAGCCAAATTAAAACAAGCCGGTGCAATCCTCCTAGGGACCCTAAATATGGACGAATACGCCTATGGATTTGTCACAGAAAACTCCCATTACGGTGCAACCCACAATCCCCATGACTTAAACCGCGTTGCTGGTGGTTCCTCTGGTGGCTCGGCTGCGGCTGTGGCTGGAGGTTTAGTTCCCCTAACGTTGGGTTCGGATACCAACGGCTCAATTAGAGTTCCTGGGGCTTTGTGTGGCGTATTTGGCTTTAAACCCACCTACGGCAGATTATCCCGTGCAGGTGTAGCCTTATTTTCCAGTAGTTTGGATCATATTGGTCCCTTCGCCCGTTCCGTAGAAGATATTGCTACAGCCTTTGATGTACTTCAAGGAGAAGACAAACGAGACCCAGTTTGTACGCAAAAACCCCCAGAATATTGTGTACCACAAATTACTAAAGGGATTGGAGATATTAGAATTGCCATCGCCGATGATTACTTCACCCAGAAAGCAGAACCACAAGCCTTAGAAGCAGTTAAAAAAGTTGCTAACGTATTAAGTGTAAACAACCATGCAACCATACCAGAAGCCCATCGTGCTAGAGCCGCAGCATTTGTGATTACAGCTTGTGAAGGGGCAAATCTGCATTTAGAGCAACTACGCCACCGTCCCCAAGACTTCGATCCAGCCACCCGCGATCGCTTTTTAGCCGGTGCATTAATTCCCAACAGTTGGTATATTCAAGCACAGCGTTTCCGCCGATGGTATAGAGACAAAGTGAGGGAAGTCTTGCAAAACGTTGATGTAATTCTCGCCCCTACTACCCCCATTCCTGCGCCCCTGATTGGACAACAAACCATGATTTTGGATGGAGAAGAAATTCTGGTACGTCCCCATTTAGGATTATTTACCCAACCATTATCATTTATTGGTTTACCCGTATTATCCGTTCCCGTGCAAAGTTCCCATGGTTTACCCTTGGGGGTACAGTTAATTGCTGCACCCTATAATGAAGCGTTGATTTTACGAGTAGCTCAAGTATTAGAAGATATAGATATGGTAAAATCAGCACTGGTGAGAGTTTCATTATCCACGCCCGTCAAACTGGCTAAAGGCTAAGAACCAATGGTAAAACCAGCAGATGTCAGCACAAAACGGTTAATTAGTCTTGCACCAGATAATTGGGTGCGTTGGGTAACAGCAATTCCCAATATTAATGTCAGAGAAATTCTCAACTCAGAGTTTCAGTGGATAAGTAGGGAAAGTGAGCAGCGCGTTGCGGGGGTTCCCCATCCCCGTCACCTGTCATGCCCGTCCCGTGCGTTCTTTTCCGCCTCTGACTTGTCAATAGGGAGTTGGGAGTCGCGAGTAGGGACGTTGGGAGGCTCCCTGAGCATTGTTGTTGCTCCCCCCGCCGGCCTGATTGTTATCTCACAATTGTTTGATTCACAGCGTCCAAAACTGGATAGATAATATACTCCATTCACCGGAGCGGTAAAAAGTCCCGCGTTATCCGCGGGTCCATTCGTTTCGCGCCTGTCGTCCGCTTTGTTGAGGTTATATAAGCTTTGTGTGGTATTTTTTCCTGCTGGAGCTTGTATGCGCTGGACTTGTATTTCCCCCTCCCCCTTACGTGACATATTGCGTACTTGCGCCATTGCTCCCATTCCTTGCATGATTCCTGCGTTGTATCCTTCCTGCTTTCCCTGGGCCAGGCCGGGGTAGCATGTTATTATTGGCACCGCGAAAATCGTTATCATGACGGTAAGTAACAATTTTATCGTCTTTCTTTTTTTGTCTGTAATCATTTGCATTGTTGAATTTTTTTTCTCGGTTTGGTGAGCTTATTGTCCCGTTATGGCGACCTTCCAATTGGTTTTGGATCGGCGTGTTTGAACTCGTACTTCAGTGGGGTTCCTTTTTGTCGGTCTGACTCACCGCGCGCTCCTCATAAGCCGGTTGCGGCTATGGAGCTAATATTAAGCCGATTTTCGTCATTCTGAGGCCGCGCGTGTCTCCCTTTTTCAGATTGTGAACATTCTGTTCTTGCGCATTATCCTATCATACGTTTGGTCAAATGTGTTTATTTTAACCGACAACTACTTGTTCGTTCTAGTTTTTGCTTTTACTGCGGGCATTCGATCACACTTCCGCGCTACGATGTTTGGTTAGCAGTTTTCTCAATCTGTGCATTCCCTTTGATAGTCAGCATTCGCATATTCTCAGTTTCCTATTCCCTAGCGCGTAGCGCGATACTATTCCATTCCCCAGGTCGATCCTTCATAGTTAACATCCTCAAACCAAGGTGGTGCTGTATAACCCTCTTTAATCACTTTCGCTAGATAAAAATCCCAAACCCTTATTTTTACAGACTTTTATGAATTTAGGCGTAGGTTGGGTTGAGGAACGAAACCCAACAACCAAAAACCTCGGTATTGTTGGGTTTCACGACCTTCTTCCCAGAGTGACATAAGAGGGATAAGACAGAAGATTTCGAGTAACGGTATCTTGAATATAAAAAATTATTTTACAGGTGCCGTGCCCTGACGAAGAACAGGGTATGGTGTGTAGGGTGTACCGAAAGAATAAATACCCACACCCTACACCCGTTTTATGAAGCAAGCCTATGTCGTAAACATCCAAAACCCACAATCCAAAATAGACAACGGATAACGGATAACCAATCCTAAAGAACGGTAATCCCCACCCTAGGATTGAACAAGAACTTTATACTGGAAAAAGGAAGAGGTATTTCACCAAGAGGGGAAAACAATGGCTCCCGATCCCGCCATTATGCAAGCAGTAGAAAAATTGGGTTATCGCGTCACCATTGGTGATGTCGCCACCCAAGCAGGATTAAATGTTGGGCTAGCAAATCAAGGACTATTAGCCCTAGCATCAGACGCTGGTGGACATATGCAAGTCGCCGAATCCGGTGATATTGTCTATGAATTTCCGCGTAATTTCCGTGATATCCTGCGGAATAAATACTTACGATTGCAATTACAAGAATGGTGGAAAAAGATTTGGAATGTTCTTTTTTACCTAATTCGCATTTCCTTTGGCATTTTCTTAGTCGTTTCCATCGTCTTAATCTATGTAGCAATTATTATCATCATTACTTCCTCCAGATCCGACAATGATAACGACAATCGCGGTGGTTTTAGTGGTGGCTTTTTTTACTTCCCAGATATCTTTTGGTTCTTGAGTCCTAACTATGATAGTTACCAGCAACAACGCCCCAGGGAAAAAAGTGAGCTGAATTTCTTTGAAGCAGTATTTTCCTTCCTGTTTGGAGACGGCAATCCTAATGCTAATTTAGAAGAACGTCGCTGGCAAGAAATCGCTACAGTCATTCGCAATCAAAGTGGTGCAGTGGTAGCAGAACAAATATCACCTTATTTAGATGATATTGGTCAAGGATATGAACAAGAATATGAAGATTATATGCTACCAGTCCTCACCCGTTTCAATGGACAACCCCAGGTAAGCCCAGAAGGAGAAATTGTCTATTATTTCCCAGAATTACAGGTGAGCGCCTTCCAACAACGCCGACAGTCAATATCAAATTACCTCAGAGAATTTTCCTGGCGTTTTAGCAAAGCCAGTTCCGGACAACTTCTCCTCAGTGCTGGTTTAGGTGTAGTTAATTTTGTCGGAGCTTTGATTCTTGGTAGTTTATTACAAGATGGAACAGTCGCCGCGGAAATTGGGGGATTAGTTGGCTTTGTCCAGGGAATTTACTGGTTGTTATTGGCCTACGGTACGGGTTTCCTAGGAATACCATTAATTCGTTACTTCTGGATTCAGTGGCGTAATGGTAAAATCAGCGATCGCAACCAACAGCGACAAGCAAGATCCAATTTGTTAACTAGTGCAGATGCTAATTTACAGCAAAAAATTGCCTATTCCAACCAATTTGCAGCAGAAAAGGTAATTGGTAAGGATGATTCTGTATACTCCACTGAAACCGACCTATTAGACCAAGAAGTAGAAAATTCCGCACAAATTGAAGCAGAATGGCGCAGGAGATTGGAACAAGGAGGGAAGGAGTGAAGGAGGGAAGAAGTGAAAGAATAATTTTTATGCTCCCTGCCTCTTCCTGACGAGTCGCGGGCCTAACCGATCCCCGACTTCTATCCTAGGAATTGCTAGAAGTGTGCGGATATCGATTTGTGAAGTCGGGGATCTGTTACCTAGCCATCAGAACTAATGCAATGAAGCACTACTGCTTTATCGCATTAATTTTGCAAGGTAAACCAACTTAAGCAACTTCTTCTCTCTTCCTCTTCCTCTGTGTTCTCTGCGCCTCTGCGGTTCATT
>JAAUYD010128893.1_pt1 | contig 16241 bp, 18 predicted proteins | sample 7278101 | NCBI WGS metagenome assembly JAAUYD01 (sample SAMN14350128, study PRJNA611818) | marine sediment metagenome | isolation source: surface marine sediment (0.6m) | place: French Polynesia: Moorea | collected 2018-08 | reverse complement strand
CGCTGGTCCTCGCCCTCGCCGGAGGCCGGCAGGAGGTCAAGCGGGATGGCCAGCGGGATCGACAGGTTGGTCAGGCGAAGTTGCGCGATGGCCGCTGTCGGCGAGGTGTCGATGACCTGCTGGGCCACGGCAATCTCGCGGGCGATATTGCGGGTCATCTGACGGGTGACGCCCTCGTAGTGGCGCTGGATGAAGACGAAGGCGACAATCAGCTGAAGCGCGATGATCGGCACGATGACGATCAGGGCGGTCCGGCTGAACAGGGACCGCGGCGTCAGGATCTTGAGCTCGCTCATCTGCATGATAGCGTCAGGGTTACTGAGTGCCCCCGGCACTGGCAAGGGGAGGTATGGTGTTGGACGGATTGCGGATGTGCCTGGCCCCGAACCCCGGGCCGATGACCGCGCGTGGCACGGTCACCTATCTGCTGGGCGGCCGTGATGTCGCTGTGATCGACCCCGGGCCTGCGGACGCTGGGCATTTGGAGGCCATCCTTGGCGCTGTGCCGGCCGGCGGGCGGGTCAGCGCCATCCTCGTGACGCACACCCATCGCGACCATTCCGCACTTGCGCCCGATCTTGCGGCCCGTACCGGCGCGCCGGTGTACGGCTTTGGCGATGCCAGCGCCGGGCGGAGTGCTGCCATGGAGGCCCTGGCAGGACGGCTCAAGCTTGGCGGCGGCGAGGGGGTGGATACGGGCTTTCAGCCGGACCGTCCGCTTCTCCACGGGGAGAGGCTGAGCGGTGAGGGATGGACATTGGAGGCGCTGCACACACCTGGGCATATGTCGAATCACATCTGTCTGGCCTGGCCGGAGGGCGGAGCGATTTTCACCGGCGATCATGTGATGGGCTGGGCCAGCACCTTCGTCTCGCCGCCCGATGGCGATATGGCCGCCTATCTGCACTCACTCGATCTCTTGCTCACACGGGCTGAGCAGTTCTACTTGCCCGCCCACGGCGAGCCCATCACTGACGGGCCCGCCCGTGTGCGGGAGCTCATTGCCCACAGGCGCATGCGCGAGGACATGATTTTGCAGGCCTTGGCGAACGGGCCTGCCGATCTGGCGGCGCTGACGGCTGAGGTCTATGCCGACACGCCCGCAGCCATGCACCCGGCGGCTGCGCGCAACTTGCTGGCCCATCTTCTGAAGCTGATGGATGAGGGGCATGTGACCTGTGCTGGCGGGGATCTTCTGCGGGACAGTTTCGCGCGGACGACATAGATCGCGTGCTTTTACTCTGGACGTGGGAATCGCCGCTTGCTATAGGCTGCGCTGTCGCAAAAGACGGCTCTGTTCCGGCGTAGCTCAGTGGTAGAGCATCGGACTGTTAATCCGCTGGTCGCAGGTTCGAATCCTGCCGCCGGAGCCATCATCCAACGACAGATGACAAGTGCCCGACGCATCCGTCTGACGATAACAATACGTTAACACATATGTCTGACATTCGGCGAAAATTGCGCCGAAGGTGAATTCATGCAGACATCCCGTGAGCCTCTGACCGCTGCTACAGGCCGCGCCGCGTCCATGCGCGCAGTTCACCGCAAGTGTCTGTTGATCGACGACTCGCGCTTTGACCGCCGGATCCTGATCCGCGTGGCAGAGAGGGCAGGGCTGGCCCTGAGCTTTGTCGAGGCCGCGAACCTGAAGACCGCCCGTGTGATCCTGCAGACAGACGTCATTGATCTGGTCATCGCGGATTATCATTTGCCCGATGGCAGCGGTGTCGATCTGGCTCAAGAGGTCTTGGAGGGTGCGCTCGGCGCGCCCGCCCCGCTGATCCTGATGTCCGGACAGGGGTCCGAGCAGATCGTCGCCGACGGGTTTGGCGCCGGCTGTATGGCCTATTTGCGCAAGGCGGACCTGAGCGACACGGCCCTGGCAGAGGCCGTCGCGCGCAGCTTTGCGAGTTTTGCGGCGGGCCGGACGTTAAGCACGCGCGCCGCGCAGAGGCAGCATGACCCGGTGAGCCTGCAGATGTCAGAGGTCGAGACGAAGGCCGCGCGGCTGTTTCCGCTGATGCAGAACATGCGCCGGCAGCTTCGCGGTCTGCGCGCCGACCTCTACACAGGCGACACAGACGCGGCGCTGGCGCAAACGACCCTGTTGGAGGAGGCACTGGAGGGACTGGGCGATCTCTCCGCCGATCTGACGCGCGGGGCGGCCTGATGAGCGGCGAGGGAGGCCCCGCGGTCCGCCTGACACCGCAGCTGCATCGTGGAGACGGTTTGCGGTGCATTGCCCCGGCATGGACGGCCGAGGACGATCAGGACTTGCTGGTGCGCGCGCAGGAGGACCTGCTGACGCCGCTCCGGGTGATCAAGAACCTGCCGGACTGGATCCGGGACGACTTTGCCGATGCCAGGGTCGACATTCCGGATGCTGCCGAGGCCAACCTGAATAGTGTCATCAGTCAGGCTCAGCGGCTGGAGCGGATGGTCGACGACTATCTGCGCTATGAGCGGATGCGATACTACAAACCTCTGGCGGAGGAGCTCTGTGCCCATACGAGATTGACTGAGTTGGCGGAGATCATTCTGCCGGAGGGTCCCTGGACGCTGGAATTCATCGGCGATCTGCCGACCCTGACGGTCGATCTGGCTTTGTTCGACGAGATCTTCTCGGCTCTGATCGACAATGCGGTGAAACACCACCCAACCCCTCACGGTGCGATCCGGGCTGAACTGTGGTGCGATGCTCAAGGCCCTTCGATTGCCATTTGCGACGACGGTGCGGGCATCCGGGCCGAGGATCAGGACAGGGTCTTCCTTCCATTCGAAACCCTGCGGCCCCGCGACGAGTTGGAGGGTACGGGCCTCGGCCTGTCGCGTGTCCTGCGCGCTGCCGGCCTGATCGGCGGCACCGTCTCGGTCGGGGCGGGCGTCGGCGGGCAGGGGACCTGCGTACGGATCGATCTGCCGCCCGGCACAGTGGCAACGGGTTGATGCCACGGCGACGTCGGAATGCCGCCGTTGCGGCGGAGGAGCAGCGTTTCGGCATGGTCAGATCCAAAGACTGCGTGTATGCAACGACTATGAGAACTATTACAACGACTGCTGCGCTTCACGAGTTCTGCGACCTGGCGACCCAAAGCCCCTACGTGACCGTCGATACCGAATTCCTGAGAGAACGGACCTATTATGCCCAGCTTTGCCTGGTTCAGCTCGCCCTTCCCGGCGACGCGGGCGACGCCGTTCTTGTCGACACATTGAGCGAGGGGCTGGACCTGGCGCCACTTTATGCGCTTTTTGCCAATACGGATGTCGTGAAAGTCTTTCATGCCGCGCGGCAGGATCTTGAGATCTTCTACGTCGACAAGGGGATCATTCCGACACCTCTCTTTGACACGCAAATCGCCGCAATGGTCTGTGGCTATGGCGAGCAGGTGGGCTACGAGACGCTGGTCCGCTCCATCTGCAAGACCGGTCTCGACAAGTCCTCGCGCTTCACAGACTGGAGCCGCCGGCCGCTGAGCGAGAAGCAGAAGGCCTATGCGCTTGGCGACGTGACGTATCTCAGGACGATTTATGAGACACTGTCCGAGCAGCTGCAGCGCACAGACCGTGCGAGTTGGGTCGCTGAGGAGATGGCGATCCTGACAAATCCCGAGACCTATCTGGTCCAGCCGGAAGACGCCTGGAAGCGGATCAAGACCCGCTCGAACGCACCGCGCTTTCTGGCGGTCGTGCGCGAGCTTGCGATGTTCCGCGAGCGGGAGGCGCAGCGGCGCAATGTCCCGCGCGGACGGATATTCAAGGACGATGTGATCGTCGAACTGGCCGCAACGCGCCCACGCTCGCTGGAAGACCTGGCCAAGTCCCGGCTTCTCAACAAGGAATGCCGGCGCGGCGAAATGGGTGAGGCGATTGTTTCTGCTGTTGCGCGCGCCGTCGCCCTGCCGGAGGCTGAGATGCCAGTGGCGGAAGCGCCGCGCAGGAAGAAGAGCGGTTTCGAAGGGCTGACCGATCTGCTGCGCGTTCTCCTGAAAGCCCGGGCGGAGGAGGCCGGTGTGGCCCAGAGGCTGATAGCCTCCACCAGCGATCTGGAGGACATCGCAGCGGCCGAAAGCGATGATCTGCCGGCGTTGCGCGGCTGGCGTCACACGGTCTTTGGGGGCGATGCGATCCGTCTGCGCGAGGGGCAGATCGCGCTTTCGGCCAATGGCGAGGCTGTGAAGATCGTCGAACTGTAGCGGTTGCCCAGCCCCCGGTCCGACTAGCGGCGCAGGCTGATCGTGCGCCCCTGCGTGACAATCCTAAAACCGCGGATCTGCTCCAGGTCGGCATCCTCGATAAAGGCTGCGGCAAGCAGGATCCGGGTTTGCGCTGGCCCGATGGGCTGCGCGAATTCGGGAGGGACCGCGCGGAACTGGAAGGTCACGATGCCGTTCTCGTCAGGTTCGCCCTTCCGCTCGGGCACGAGCGCCGCTCCGTAGAAGCCCTGCGTCGGCGCGGTTGCGCGGGCGCGCAGGATCAGCCCGCGCAGTGCAGGCTCCGGCACGACCTCGTCCAGGGTGGGCAACAGGCTGCGGCCGTCGCGGATCACACCGTCAGAGCGGGCAACGATCACCGGCTCCTCTTCGCGTCCGCCGAAAGGGTTGAGCGAGCCGAGCGAGCCAAATGGATTGGAAGCGGAGCCGGAACAGGCCGCAAGCGGGACAACACACAGTGCGGCGATAAGAAATTGACGCATAACACCCTTTCAGATCTTAGGGTTCTTTTAACCGTGTCCGGCCACCCTCGCCACTGAAAAAAGCCTGTCTGGACGGCACCCCGCGAAAGCCTTACATGTGCACTGCAACGAAACCCCTGGGGTGTCCGGACTATGGCAAGCGAAGAGTTTGAAGAAATTGCCTCCAATTTCGAGTTTCTCGAAGATTGGGAGGATCGCTATCGCTATGTGATCGAGCTGGGGAAAGACATGGCACCTTTGGAGGACAGTTTCAAAGTCGATGCCACCAAGGTTCATGGCTGCGCGAGCCAGGTCTGGATCATGCCCGAGATCGAGGGGGATGGACCGTCCGCGCGGGTTCACTTCAAGGGCGACAGCGATGCGCTGATCGTGCGCGGACTGATTGCTGTGCTGAAGGCGCTGTTCAGCGGGCAGTCGGCGGAAGAGATTGCGCGGATCGATGCGATGCAGGAGATGGGCCGACTGGGCCTGGATCAGCATCTGTCGGCCCAGCGCTCGAACGGGTTGCGGGCGATGATCGCGCGCATCCAGGGAATTGCCGCAACCGCACGGGGGGCTGCGTAGATGGACAAACTGACGGAACTTCTGGCGGAACACGACTGGATCATGGCCGATGGGGCGACCGGCACGAACCTCTTCGACATGGGGCTAGAGGCTGGTGAGGCGCCGGAGCTCTGGAACGTGGACGCGCCGGACAAGGTCCGCGCGGTCTATCAGGGCGCCATCGATGCCGGATCTGACATCTTCCTGACCAACAGTTTCGGCGGAACAGCTGCGCGGCTAAAACTGCACAACGCGCAGGATCGCGTGAAGGAGTTGAACGCGGCCGCAGCGCGGATCGCGCGCCAGGCAGCCGATGAGGCCGGGCGAACGGTCGTTGTCGCGGGTTCGGTCGGGCCGACAGGGGAGCTGCTGGCGCCGGTCGGAACGCTGTCTGAAGAAGAGGCGACGGAGCTCTTTGCCGATCAGATCGAAGGGCTTCTCGAAGGCGGCGCAGATGTGATCTGGGTCGAGACGATCTCGTCCGAGGAGGAGTTTCGGGCCGCCGCCATGGCCGCAGCACGCTTCAACGCGCCCTGGTGCGGGACGATGAGCTTCGACACGGCCGGGCGGACGATGATGGGTGTGACGGCGCCGGCCATGGTCTCGCTCGTCAACGGGTTCGCGCATGGTCCGGTGGCGTTTGGGGCCAATTGCGGGACGGGCGCGTCGGACCTTTTGCGGACTGTGCTCGGATTCCATGGCGTGGCACCACGCCTGCCGGTGATTGCCAAGGGCAACGCGGGCATTCCGAAATTCGTTGACGATCATGTGCATTATGATGGCACGCCCGAGTTGATGGGCGACTACGCCGTTCTGGCCCGCGATTGCGGTGCCCGGATCATCGGTGGTTGTTGTGGCACCCGCCCGGCACATCTCTCCGAGATGCGTCGCCGCCTGCAAGAAGACCCGTTGGGCGACCCGCCCAGCCTGGAGATCATCGTTGAGAAACTGGGCGGCTTCTCCTCGGCCAATGACGGCACCGAGACGCAAACCGCGGCTCCGCGCGCCCGGCGGCGCCGGCGCGGCTAGTCGGTAAAGGGCGGTTCGGTGTCGCAGGTGTCACAGAACAGCCTCTAGGAACGAACAAGAGTTGCGGCATGTCCGACAGGACTGCACCCAGATGGGATGACAGAGATGGCCGAAGAAGACGATGACCTGATCCTGAGCGAGCTCGATGACGAGGAACTGGTGCAGCAGATGCATGACGACCTCTATGACGGGCTGAAGGACGAGATCGAGGAAGCGGTCAACATCCTTCTGGAGCGCGGGTGGATGCCGTATGACATCCTCACCAAGGCTCTGGTTGAGGGGATGCGGATTGTCGGCATCGATTTCCGCGACGGGATCCTGTTCGTGCCCGAAGTGCTGCTGGCCGCCAATGCGATGAAGGGCGGCATGGCGATCCTGAAACCTCTATTGGCTGAGACCGGCGCCCCGCGTCTTGGCAAGATGGTGATCGGCACGGTCAAGGGCGACATCCACGATATCGGCAAGAACCTTGTTTCGATGATGATGGAGGGCGCGGGTTTCGAGGTGATCGACCTCGGCATCAACAATCCCGTCGAAAGCTATCTGGAAGCGGCCGAGCGTGAGAATGCCGATATTGTCGGCATGTCGGCGCTCCTGACCACGACCATGCCTTACATGAAGGTCGTAATCGACACGATGGTCGAGAAGGGGCTGCGCGACAACTACATCGTGATGGTTGGCGGTGCGCCCCTGAACGAGGAGTTTGGCAAAGCGATCGGAGCCGACGCTTATTGCCGCGATGCGGCCGTCGCTGTCGAGACCGCGAAAGAGCTGATTGCGCGGAAGCACAACCAGTTGGCCACCGCTTAGGGCCAACTGGCGGCTAGTTCTGTAGGGCCGCGCGTTCGCGCATCTTGCCGACGCGCTGACCGATGCGCGCGACAAACAGAACGGCGCGCGAAAGCCAACCCAACCACCATGGGTGGTCATCGCGGTAAACATCCAGCAGCAGAACGACCCGTGGATTGGCCGAGCGATTGATCGCCTCGTGCATGAACGTGTCGTCCCAGAGAAGATCGTCGCCTTCCTTCAGATGGTAGGTCTTGCCGTCAATGGTGAGTTCTGCCGCCGTGATGCCGTTCTCCAGCTCTTCAACAAGATAAGCGAGGTGATAGCGCCAGACCCCCCGAAACGGGCCCTTGTGCGGGCGCAAATGCTTGCCGGCTGGAAAGACGGAAACGGCGGCCGAAACGACCTCGGGGTGGCGGTCGAGAAAGTCCTGCATCAACGGCATCTCGGCCTGATTTTCCGGGTAGTCAAAGCTGTAGGCCCGCAAAGTCACCATCCGCCACGGGATCTGGTCATGGTCGAAGAAGGTCTTTTGGTGGGGCATGATCTCGTGATTTGCCGGCAACGGTCGACCCGTGGCGATGGCCACCGCCTCGGCCTGGAAGGCCTTGAAATTGTCGCGCAGCTCCTGCGCCCCTGGAAAGTGGGGCGCCACATCGACCACGGCCGGTGTCTTGAAGGCCCAATTGTAGGGCCTGCGGATCAGCTCTCGCCAGAAACGGTAGTGCCAGGGGCCCCATTTGATGATCTTCTTCAGGGTCTTGTTGGTCGGCATGCGCTTGCTCCGGCTGGTCGGGACATGGTTTAACGCGGGAGACAGGTCTCAGAAAGGGCAATCCTTGTGCAGCACAGTGGGTCGGTGAAGGAGCGCGTATTGCTGATCGCCTGCGGGGCCTTGGCGCGGGAGATCCTGGCGTTGCAGGCGGCCAATGGCTGGTCGCATATGGAGCTGGTCTGCCTGCCCGCAAAGCTGCATCTGACGCCGGACCAGATCCCGGATGCTGTCGAGGCGGAGGTGAGGGCCCGCGAGGGCTATGACCGGATCTTCGTGGTCTATGCCGATTGCGGGACCGGTGGCCTGCTGCAGGCAAGGTGCGAGGCTTTGGGCGTGGAAATGATCCCGGGCCCGCATTGTTACAGTTTCTTCGATGGCAACGCGACCTTTGCGGGGCGGGGCGATGCCGAGATGCGGGCGTTCTACCTGACCGACTTTCTGGTCCGCCAGTTCGACGCCTTCGTCTGGCGGCCCATGGGGCTGGACCGCCATCCGGAGCTGCGGGATATGCTGTTCGGCCATTACGAGACGCTGATCTATCTCGCCCAGACCGAGGACACGGAACTGGATAGGCTGGCGGAAGAGGCCGCCGGCCGGTTGGGTCTGGCATATAAGCGGCGTTTCACAGGGTACGGCGATCTGGCCACAGAACTGGCGCGGGCCGCGGGCTAGAGATACTCCGCCCGGACCAGACCGTACTTCGCCATTTTCTCGTTCAGCGTGCGGCGGGGCAGGGCAAGCTCTGCCATGACAGAGGAGACGGCACCCCGGTTCCGTCGAAGCGCGTTGTCGATCAGCATCTTCTCGAACGCCTCGACATGCTCGCGCAGGGGCTTTTCCGTGCCAACCTCAGGCATGACCGCAGGGGCGGGCTCGTCTTTCAGAAGATTGGCGATGCCATCCTCGCCCCGCCGCTTCTGCAGGACGGCCCGCTCGGCCACGTTCATCAGCTGGCGAATATTGCCGGGCCAGCGCGACTGGATGAGCTGTGCCGCTTCCTCCGCGCTGATTTCCGGGGCGTCGCAGCCATAATCCTCGGCAAAGCGCGCGCAGAAGCGGTTGAAGAGCATCAGGATGTCTTCGCCGCGCTCGCGCAGTGGCGGTGTCTTGATCTGCAGAGCGGTCAGGCGGAAGAACAGCTCTTCTCGCATGTTTTCAGGCACTTCGAGCGTATTGTTGATGCCCGTCGAGATCGAGATAATCCGCAGGTTCCGGGGCGCTATGGTCGTGTCCGGGTCGTTTTCGCGCCCAAGTTCAGTGGCCAGCCGCGCCTGTACGCTTTCCGGCATCGCCTCGAGGTTTTCGAGGCAGAGCGTGCCCTCATGGCTGCGCTCGATTGCCGGGATTTCAGCCGGGTCGTCGGAAGGACCGAAAAGCTTCTGCTCCAACGCCTCTTCGTTGAGTGCGCTGCAGTTGATGTGGACATAGGACTTGCCCTTGCGCGGACCGCAGGCGTGGAGGGCATGGGCGATCAGGCTCTTGCCCGTCCCCGTCTCGCCAGAGATCAGTACATGTGCGTCTGCCTGCGCCAGATCGAGAATAGATTCCCGCAGACGCTCGATCACCTGACTATTGCCGGCAAGCTTGCGGAGCAGCATCGTGCCGTCCGCCATCTCGCGCCGCAGGTTGCGGTTGTCGATGGCCAGACGCCGGGTGACGGAGGCGCGCTTGACCAGATCTGCCAGCCGCTCCGGGTCGAAGGGCTTCTCGATAAAGTCATAAGCCCCGAGACGCATGGCCTCGACTGCCAGCGAGACGTCGCCGTGACCTGTGATCATGATCACAGGGAGGCTGGGATCGATGGACAAAAGCCGGCGCAAAAGCTGCATGCCGTCCATTCCCGGCATCCGGATGTCTGTGATCACAACGCCGGGGAAATCCGCCTTGATCTCTTTCAGCGCGGCCTCGGCGGAATCGTAGGATTGCGCCTGACAGCCTGACAGCGACAGCCATTGCGCAATGGATCCCCGCATGTCCGCTTCGTCATCGACAATGGCAACACGGATCTTTTCTGACATCTGGATTACTCCGCTGCTTTAGGCACTTCCTGGTCTTCTGCTCGAGGAAGCTGCAATTCAAATATGGCACCGCGAGGGCCGGCATTTCGCGCTGTCAATCGACCGCCCAGCTCTCCGGCAATACCGGCTGAAATGGCAAGACCAAGCCCGATTCCCTCACCCGGTTTTTTGGTTGTATAGAACGGTTCGAAAAGGGCGTCAGGGTCTTTTATGCCCGTGCCGTTGTCACGCACGGTGACCGAGACTTCGCGGGCCTCGACCAGAAGAATTTCGATCACGGGGCTTGGTTCTTCATCAACCGCATCGACGGCGTTCCGAAGCAGGTTGACTATGATCTGGTCGATCCGGATCGGGTCGGCCCGCACCATGACCGGGTGGGGCGGGATGATCTTGCGTACTTCGATCCGCGAACCCTTGAGTTGCGGGCTCATCATCGAGATGCTGCCATCGACCGCGTCGCGCATATCGACGAGGCGCTCTGCGTCGTTGCTTTTGCGGGCATAGGATTTGAGCTGGCGGGTGATCGCGCCCATCCGCTCCAGCAGATCGTCGATCCGGTAGAAGCTGGACAGCGCCTCGTCCGCACGATTGCGTTTCAGGAGAAGGCGCGCACCGGCGAGGTAGGTGCGCATCGCGGCGAGCGGCTGGTTCAGTTCGTGGCTGACAGCGGCCGACATCTGGCCGAGGGCTGCAAGTTTTGAAGCCTGTTCAAGGCTTTGCTCGGCGACCTTAAGGTCACGCTCGACCTTGCGACGCTCTTCGATTTCTTCGCTGAGGCGGGTGTTGAGACGGCGGAGCTTGTCGGACTCCGCAACGATTTCGCGGGACTCGCGCTGCAGACGCTGGTTGCCCATGTAAAAGCCGACGGCCACGAGCAGGGCCAGCAGCATGATCTCGAAAGCAAGAATGCTGTTCACGCGGGCGCGTACGGCATCGAGGGAGGCGAAATATGTCAGCTTCCAGTTGTCGAATGTCGTGGTGATCTCATTCCGCAGCAGATACTCGCCGTTCAGGAAGATGAGTTGGTCATTCACCGTTGTGGCCTGAAGGGGCTGGAGGATGCGGCGCAGCGTTGTCGATTGCGGTGCGGATTCTATGATGCGCGTCAGCTCGCTCCGCCGCCAACGCGGGTTGGAGGCCAGGATCACCCGGTCCTGATTGTCCGTGACAGACACAACCCGCCGCTGGTCGCGCCAACTGGCCTCCAGCGGGCGCAGATCGATATGCACGACAACGACGCCGATGATCTGACCATCGTGGACGACCCGGTCGGAGTGCTGAAAAGTCGGGATCCCGTAATCTTCCTGCAGGCCGGTGATCGTGAATGTGTTGCCGGAGCGGCGAAGGGCTTCGGTGAAGAACGCCTCCGTGGAGAGGTTCAGCCCGATACTCGGCTTTTCGCTGGAGGCCACGACCACGCCGTTCACATCGATCAGATCGATCGCAGCCGCATTTGCTTCGTCCTTGAATTCAATGAGTTTTTTGGACGTATCGGAGTAGTCCTCGGTCTGCAGGGCGGAGATGAAGTCCGGGTTCAGTGCGAGGATACTGGGCACGTATTCCTGCCGCTCGAGCATGCCGACCATATAGCGGGCGTAGACCGTTGCTGTCAGGCGGCTTTGTGTCTTGAGCGTTTCTGAAAAGCGGCGCGTCAGCAGATCGTTGCTGGCGTAGACAATACCGACACCCAGAATAGTGAGCGCCAACAGAACAAGACCCGTGCGCGATTGAGGCGCCCGTTTGCTACGTTGCTCGTCCTTTCCAGTCGACGGTGTCTTGTTCACGCCCGAAACGCTACGGTTTCAAAGAACGGGGCTCAAGTAGAATAGCGGGGTCTCGGCGTCAAACCGCCACCTTGGCGAGCGATCCGACGAGGCTGTCGAACAGGGGTTTGCCGCCGGTCAGGCCGTGGGCTGGCTCTGTCGCGCGCTCCGGATGCGGCATCATGCCGAGGCAGCGGCGATTGGCCGACAGGATCCCGGCGATGTCGTCAGCCGAGCCATTCGGGTTGTCCTGGTAGCGGAACGCAATGCGATCCTGGTCCTGCAGTTCTGAAAGCAGGTCAGGCGGTGCGATGTAATTACCGTCGTGATGGGCGACGGGCAGCGCGACCTCTTCGCCGATGCTGTAGGCATTGGTGAAAGGGCTGTCCGTTGTTGTCACCGTCAGTGCAACAGGGCGGCAGACGAATTTCAACCCGGCATTGCGCATCAGGGCGCCGGGCAGCAGGCCCGCCTCGATCATGATCTGGAAACCGTTGCAAACGCCCAGAACGTGGCCTCCAGCGGCAGCAAAATCCGCCACCGCCCGAAGGATCGGCGCGCGTGCAGCAATCGCGCCGCAGCGCAGATAGTCTCCGAAGGAGAAGCCGCCCGGGATCGCCACGAGATCGAGACCTTGCGGCAGCCTCGTGTCCTTGTGCCAGATCATCTCGGCGGGCGTCCCGGTCGCCGCGGTCAGGGCGACAGCCATGTCGCGGTCGCAGTTTGATCCGGGGAAGACGATGACGCCGGTCTTCATGTCAGAATTTCAACGCTGTAGATCTCGATGCCGGTATTGGCGAGAAGCTTTTCGCACATTTCGCGAACCGTATCCTCAGCCTTTTCGGGTGAGCTCTCCGCCAAGTCCAGTTCGATCACCTTGCCCTGGCGGACGCCATTGACCCCTTCAAATCCGAGGGTGCCGAGCGCGTGGCGCACGGCCTCGCCCTGCGGGTCGAGAACGCCGTTACGGAGAGTGACCATCACGCGTGCTTTCATGGGGCGTGCTCCTACTGGACAAGTTTCGGGCCGGTGACCGTGCGCCCGTTCCTCGGCATGACGCCGAGGCGCGTCGCAACCTCGGTATAAGCGTCGGTCAGGTTGCCGATATCCTGGCGGAAGACATCTTTGTCGAGCTTCTGCTTGGTCTCAATATCCCAGAGACGGCAGCTGTCCGGGCTGATTTCGTCAGCGACGATCAGGCGCTGGAAATCGCCCTCGAACACGCGTCCGACCTCGATCTTGAAGTCAATCAACTGGATGCCGACCCCGTACATGACGCCCGAGACGAAATCGTTGACCCGAAGTGCTAGCGCAACCATATCGTCGACATCCTGCTGGCTGGCCCAGCCGAAGGCGATTATGTGCTCCTCCGTGACCAGCGGATCGCCGAGCGCGTCGTCCTTGAGGTAGAACTCGATGATCGGGCGGGGCAGGGGTGTGCCTTCCTCGATCCCCAGGCGCTTGGACATGGAGCCCGCGGCAAAGTTGCGCACGACCACTTCCAGCGGAATGATCTCGACCATGCGGACAAGCTGTTCACGCATGTTGAGCCGCTTGATGAAATGGGTCGGGACGCCGATCTGGTTCAGCCCTTTCATGAAATGCTCGGACAGGCGGTTGTTGAGGACGCCCTTGCCTTCGATCACGGCATGCTTTTCGGCGTTGTAGGCTGTGGCATCGTCCTTGAAGTACTGGATCAGCGTATCGGGTTCCGGACCCTCGTACAGGATCTTGGCCTTGCCTTCGTATATCATGCGGCGGCGCGCCATTGCGGATACTCCCATGGGTGTGAACACCGCTGCTATAGGCAAAGGCATCGGGAGGAGCAAGGGCTGTCGCCCTTGCGCCGGTGGGCACAGGTGCAATCACATTTGGCGTCAGGCGGCGTCCTCGGACGATCCATCGGATTGCGAGAACGGATTGTCGCCGGACGCAGCCCTCTCTGCCGCGCCGCGCAAGGCGGTGGGGTCGATCAGGCGGTCGATCTCGGCGATATAGGCAGCGGTTGTGCTGCCCCTGGCTGCCAGGACAGCCGCCACGCATACCACAACGCGCAGGGCAGCACTGCGTGTCGGGCCATCAGGTGTGCCATGCTGGACGGAGATGGACAGATGATCGGTGTGGCCGGAGACAGCTTTACCTGCTTGCGGAAAGTCCTCGCCAGCCCGTTCGATCTGCGATTTGAGATCCCCGCTAAGACGCCCGGGCAGCCCGGCAATGCTCAGCTGGGCGTGGCCCCCCTCGACCTCGGCGTGGAGCGCGGCCACAACCGGCATCGAGGTGTCGTAGGACATCCCAAGGTTGCGGTCGTCCCGCAGCGTGACCGAAGGATAGGCTTCCGAAGTCGCAGCGACGACCTCGTCCAAGGTAAACTGAACTGGAGACTCAAACAGAAGGTAGGCCGTCACCGGCGTCGAAGGCAGCGTGTCGCTGCGAAGGGGGGCGTGCATCATCTCGGGTCCATTCCGATGGGGGCTAAAGCCTCAAGTAGGGTTCCGGCATGCGTTTGCAAATGGCTTTGTGAGCGCTTTGGACACATCCGGGAGGAGGATGTTCGCCGGACAATACGGCCCTACTGTGATCGGGATTTGGCGGTATTGAGCGCGTGGCCGTTTTTGTCCTGTCGCATTGCTTGTATTGCGCTGCGCCGGGCGTTAGGTCAGGCTGGAGTTCAGTACGTGGAGGGACAGATGACGCAATTCGATGACCGCGAAAAGGCGTTTGAGAACAAGTACGCCCATGATGCCGAGATGCAGTTCAAGGCAGAGGCACGGCGCAACAAGCTGCTTGGCCTCTGGGCTGCCAATCTGATGGGAAAAAGTGGCGAGGATGCCGAGGCCTATGCGCGCGAAGTCGTCAAGGCCGACTTCGAGGAGGCGGGGGACGAAGATGTCTACCGCAAAGTCTCGGGCGATCTTGGGGAGAAGGCGACCGAGACCGAGATCCGCACCAAGATGAAAGAGCTGATGGTCGAGGCAAAAGACCAGATCATGTCCGAGAGCTGACCGCTGCGTCAGTCTGCCCCTTGAACCGGGCGCGCTTTGGGCAAGTTTCTCCGCAATGGCAGAGACAGTGCAAGTCGTCTGGTTCAAGCGGGATCTGAGGGCCTGGGATCATGCGCCATTGGCGCGTGCTGCCGCGGCCGGGCCCGTGCTGCCCCTCTACATCATCGAGCCAGACTGGTGGGCACAACCGACGATGAGTGGCCGGCAATGGGCCTTCATCGCAGACAGTCTTGTCGCGCTCGATGCCGATTTGCGCGCGGCCGGTGCCGGTCTGCACGTCACTCGCGGCACTGCGCTGTCGGTCCTGGATGACATGCGCGTCCGTTTCGGCTCCATAGCTCTCTGGTCGCACGAGGAGACGGGCGACGCCTGGAGCTACGCGCGTGACAGGGAGGTGGCGGCTTGGGCCGCGGGTCAGGGCGTGCGCTGGACTGAGCTTCAGCCTGCCGGGGTGCAGCGGCGACTGAAAAGTCGCGACGGTTGGGCGGGGGCCTGGGACAAGGTGATGGCATCACCACAGGTGCCGACGCCCGATTTGCGCGCGGCCTGCGGGGCACCGGAGATGGACCTTTCGCCGCCGGTCGGTCGTCCGGACCCATGTGAGGGGCGTCAGCCCGGCGGCCGGCTCCACGGACTTGAGACGCTGGAGACGTTTCTCACCCGCCGTGGAAAGAACTACCGGCGTGAGATGTCGTCTCCTGTCACGGCATTTGATGCCTGCTCCCGCCTGTCACCGCATCTGGCCTGGGGAACGGTTTCGACGCGCGAAGTGACCCAAGCGGCCTGGGCGGCGCTGTCCGATGCGCGTGCAGAGGGATTGCGGGATGGCTGGACAGGCTCCCTCAACTCCTTCCTTGGCCGGCTGCACTGGCGCTGTCATTTCATGCAGAAACTTGAGGACGAGCCGGGGATCGAGATGCGGACGATGCATCCGCTCTACGACGACGTGCGCTCCGACGGGAATAATCCTGAACATCTGGCCGTCTGGCTTGCGGGAGAGACGGGCTTTCCGATGGTCGATGCCTGTATGCGGGCCCTTCGCGCGACAGGCTATCTGAATTTCCGTATGCGGGCGATGGTGACCAGTTTTGCGGCTTATCACCTCTGGCTCGACTGGCGGGTCTTCGGGCCGCATCTGGCGGCGATGTTCACGGATTACGAACCCGGCATCCACTATTCACAGCTTCAGATGCAATCCGGGGTCACCGGCATCAATACAACGCGCGTCTACAACCCGGTCAAGCAGAGCCAGGATCACGATCCAAACGGGGTCTTTCTGCGCAAATGGCTGCCGGAGCTCGAAACCTGCCCGGACGGGCTGATCCACACGCCCTGGGCCTGGGAGGGGACCTATCCTCAACCAATCGTCGATCAGGCCAAGGCGGCACGCGCCGCGAAAGAGCGCATCCATGCCGTGCGCCGCTCCGATGCCTTTCAGGCGGCGAAGGTCGAGGTCATCCGAAAGCACGCTTCCCGAAAGGGACGGAACGACCGCAGACCGCAGCGAAAGGCACCGCCTGTGCAAGCGAGCTTCGACTTCTGATGGCCGGTATGCGCCGCAAAGGCGACCTCCCGCAAAAGATCTGTGCGGGATGCGGCCGACCCTTCGCCTGGCGCCGCAAATGG
>JAAUYD010019478.1_pt1 | contig 16249 bp, 14 predicted proteins | sample 7278101 | NCBI WGS metagenome assembly JAAUYD01 (sample SAMN14350128, study PRJNA611818) | marine sediment metagenome | isolation source: surface marine sediment (0.6m) | place: French Polynesia: Moorea | collected 2018-08 | reverse complement strand
CGAGGTCGCCGCTGTTCGAGGCCTTCCTCGACATCCTCTTGCCCGCCCTCTGCGCCCTGTGCGGAGCCGACGCCGGGCCGAGCGGCCTCTGCCCCCGCTGTCAGCGGCGCCTCGACGAGGGCGTGTGTGCCGAGCCGCCGGCACCGCCGGGGCTCTTCGCCTGGCGCAGCGGTGGGCTCTACGCCGGCGAGTGGGCCGACTGGATGCTTCGCTTCAAGTACCCGCAGCCAGGCCTCCTGGGCCTCGACCCGGCCGCCGAGATCGTGGCCCGGGCGCTCGTGCTGCGGGCGGCCCGCCGCATGCCCGGCGCGACGCCCGAGGCCATCCTGCCCGTGCCCGACCACCCCGCGCGCAGCCGGGAGCGCGGCTTCGTCCCCACCCGGATGCTGGCGCGCTTCGTCGCGAAGGCCGTGGGCGCGCCGCTGCTCGGCGCCGGCCTCGAGCGGCGGCGGGACACGCCAAGTCAGACGGGTCTCGGCGCGGGCGAGCGACGGCAGAATCTGGCGGGCGCCTTCGGGCCGGCCCGCGCCCTCCCCCGCCGCATCTGGATCGTCGACGACCTCTTCACCACCGGCGCCACCCTCCGCGAGGCCGCCCGCGCCGCTCGGCGCGGCGGGGCGCGCGAGGTGGGGGCCGTGGCGTGCCTGTGGACCCCGCGTTGATGGCCGGCCGGGGGGCGGCTATCAAGATCGACCCACGCGCATCCAGCACGTGCCCAGGAGCACCCCCTCATGGCGACGATCAAGCAGGCCACCACCCTCAAGCACCAGGCGAACCTGGGCGAGGAGGTCGAGGAGGTCTCCTTCGCCGAGGGCGAAGAGGTCACCGTTCTCAAGGAGTGGGCCGACCACTACCTCTGCAAGAACGAAAGCGGCCAGATCTTCAACATCGAAAAATCCCTGGTCGACGCCTGAGGGGAGGGGACGGTCCTTACCCCTTGGGGCGAGAACCCTGCTGGCGCCGCGTGAGCATTCCGAGCCCCAAGGGGTAAGGACCGTCCCCGCTAGGCGCTGTTTTGTTCGCGGGTGATTCGGGCTCGTAGGGCTTGTTGGTACTCGCGGGTGATCGGGTAGCTCCAGAGCAGGGGCAGGGCGACCAGGGCCAGGCCGGCGGGGATCAGGCTGTAGAGGCAGGCTACGGCCAGCTTGGCCGAGTCGGTGTTCGCGGTGCCGGCGGTGGGCTCGAAGCCGAAGGCGGCGGCGGCGTTGGTGGCGAGCAGCACGCCGAGGGCGACGGCCGCCTTGTTGGCCATGCCCCAGAGCGAGAAGAAGAGGCCGCTTCGCTGCTCGCCCGTCTCGAGGGTGTCCACGTCGATCACGTCGGCCGCCATGGACGCCGGCAGGAAGGCCAGGGCGCCGATGGCCGAGCCCTTCATCACCATCAGGAAGAGGAAGAGCGCGAAGTCGCCGGGCTCGAGGAGCGGGATCGGCGCGCTCCAGATCGAGAGCCACACGATGGCCACGACGACCGTGCGGTGTTTGCCGAGCCGGTGCGAGATGCGCAGCCACACGGGCACGCCGAGGGTCGTGGCCAGGTAGTAGACGAAGATGAACCCGGCGTAGGTCGTGGTCGTCTCTTCCATCACGGCGGTCACGAAGAAGATCGAGAGCGACGCCGTCATGGTGATCGCCATGATGAAGAACAGGAACGAGATGACGAGGCGCCGGAACGGTCCGTTGCGCCAGGCGATCCCGAGCTTCTGCCAGCCGGAGAGCGCGGCGCGCGGGACGCGCTCGGGCTCCGGCTCGGGCACGAGGAAGAGCGCCGGGATCGCGAGCAGCGGGGTCAGCACCACGACGGCGACCGCCACGCCGAGGAGCTGCCCCGACACGTCGGTGTATCCGAACTGCACCATCAGGAGCGGGATCGAGATCGACAGGATGGTGCCGACGACGCCGATGGCCTCGCGCCAGCCGGTGACGCGCGAGCGCTCGGAGTAGTCCTTCGAGAGCTCGGCCCCCCAGGCGTTGTAGGGCAGGCTGATCAGCGTGAACGCCAGATAGAGGACCGCCACCCAGACGAACAGATAGACGAGGGTCGGCTCTCCGACGGGAACGAAGAGCATCCACAGCGACCCCATCAGGAGCGGAATGCCCGCGGCGATCCACGGCTTGCGGCGCCCGAAGCGGGTGCGGTGGCGGTCGCTCAGCGTTCCGATCAGCGGATCGGTGAAGACGTCGGTCACGCGGCACGCCGCGATGATCAGGCCCACCGCCGCGAGGTCGAGCGCCAGCTCCTGGGAGTAGAAGCGCGGCAGGTACAGCGCGAGCGGCAGACCCACGACCGAGAAGGGCAGGTTCGGGAGCCCGTAGAGGGCCATCCGCAGATTGGAGATCCCGGTCGAGGACACGCCGGGAGTCTACGCCGAAGCGCCGGGAAACCCGAGCCCGGCGCCGCTCAAGGCCGGGGGCGCACCCTGCCGATGAGTGAGGGGGAGGCGCACGTCGCCCAGGCGCGCGACCCCTCGCGAAAGGAGCGCAGCATGGATCTGCTGGCACGAGACGTGATGGAGCGCAACGTGGCCGTGGTCGCCGCCCAGGCGACCCTGCTCGAGCTGGAGCAGGCGTTCGAAGAAGCGGGCGTCAGTGGCTTCCCCGTGGTCGATGGCGGACGCGTGGTGGGCGTCGTCTCGAGGGCCGACGTGCTCCGGCAGCTCGGCGGCAAGTCCGGAGACGAGCCGCGGCTCTCGACCTTCTACGCCGAGCTTCCGAGCTTCGGGTCGGGCCTGGCGGACGAGCGCTTCGCGGACGCCGCCGCTCGGGGCGGCCGGCCCGTCGAGCAGCTGAAGGTCGCCGACCTGATGACTCCCTCGACGGTCACCGTGGCGCCGGATGCGACCCTCCTCGACGTGGCCCTGGCGCTCACCGAGCACCGGATCCACCGCGTGCTGGTGACGGACGCGGGCACCCTGGTGGGGGTCGTGTCGAGCCTCGACCTGGTGCGGCTCGTGGCGGAGGAGAAGCTCGCCGTCGTGACGCCCCGGCCGCGGGGCGTCGGCTCGCACGACTAGGCGCCGGAGCTCCCGGGCTCCCGACGGCCTGTAGGCGCCCCGGCCGCTAGCCCTCGGGCTTGTCGTCCCGGCCGACGGCCTGGGCGAGGGCGTCGCGCAGGCGCATGGGGTCGACGGGCTTCTTGAAGATCACCGTGCCGAGGCCGGCCACCTTGCTGCGCTTGATGATGTGGTCCTTGTCGTAGTGGAAGCCGGTCATCATCAGCACCGGCAGCGAGGGGCGGACCTTGCGCAGGGCCTGGAACAGCTCGTAGCCGTCGAGGCCCGGCATCACGACGTCGGAGAGCACCGCGTCGAAATCCCGGGCCTCGGCCTTGGCGAGGGCGTCGGCCCCGTCCCGGGCGACCACCACCTGGCAGCCGTGGTGCTCGAGGATCTCCTTCATCGAGCGGCAGATTCCGCCGTCGTCGTCGGCCACCAGGATGCGCAGCCCCTCGAGGCGCGGATCACGGCCGGTGGGCTGGGCCTCGCGCTTGCGCAGGTCGACCATGCGGGCGGGGCCCACGTAGTCGACGGTCTCGTAGCTCTCGTCGCGCACCATCTGGCCCAGGCGATCGAGGGTCTCGGAGATGCGCCCGATCTCGCGACGGACGGCATCGAGCCGCTCGGTCTCGACGGAGACGTCGCGCTCCCCGGCCAGCTCGCACAGATCGCTCTCGAGCATCTCGGCCTGGTTCAGGATCACGGCCAGGGGGCTTCGGATCTCGTGGGAGAGCCCGATGGCCACCTGGCCCAGGGTGTCGAGCTGCTCGCGCTCGAGCACCTCGCGCATGTCCTTGGCGAAGCCGATGGTGCCGTCGTCCTCGCCGTGCTCGTCGCGCAGGAGCGTCCCGGAGATCGCCACCGGGATCTCCTCGCCGCTCTTCGAGAGGAAGGTCGTGCGGAAGGTGGTGACGGTGTCGATGCCGCCGTAGGCGTCCTCGGCCATGGCGCGCTTCACGCGCTTGGCCTCGTCGACGCTCGGGTAGAGCTTGCCCACGAACTCGCCGAGGATCTCCTCCTCGGCGTAGCCCAGCATCTCCTCGGCCCCGTCGTTGTAGTAGACGACGACGCCCTTGCGGTCGGTGCCCACGACCACGTCGCTCGAGTGTTCGACGAGTTGTTCGAGACGCTCCTTGGTGAGCGCCATGGCCTCTCCCGCGTTGCCGCTACTCGCGCTCCGCCAGCCAGCGCTCGGCGTCGATGGCGGCCATGCTGCCCGTCCCCGCGGCGGTGACCGCCTGCCGGTAGGTCGGGTCCATCGCATCGCCGCACACGAACACGCCGGGGATCTGGGTGCGGGTCGAGCCGGGCTCCACCTTCACGTAGCCGACGTCGTCGAGCTCGAGCTGGCCCTTCACGAGGTCGGTGTTGGGCTTGTGGCCGATCGCCACGAAGACCGCCTCGGCCGGAATCTCGCGCGTCTCGCCGTTGCGCGCATCCTTGAGGCGCACGCCGACGACGGCGTCCTCGCCCAGGATCTCGTCCACCTCGGAGTGCCAGGCGAACTCGATCTTCTCGTGGGCGAGCGCGCGATCCTGCATGATCTTCGAGGCGCGAAGCTCGCCGCGCCGGTGCACCACGGTCACCTTGGTGGCGTAGCGGGTGAGGAAGAGCGCCTCCTCCATGGCGGTGTCGCCGCCGCCCACCACCACCATGGCCTTGTCGCGGAAGAGCGCGCCGTCGCAGGTCGCGCACGCCGAGACGCCGCGGTTCATCAGCCGCTCCTCGGACGGGATGCCGAGCCACTTGGCGCTCGCGCCGGTGGAGAGGATGACGGCGTCGGCGGTGATCCGGCGCGTGTCGTTCTCCACCACGAAGGGGTGCACGGTGAGGTCGACGTTCGTCGCGTCCTCGAAATGCAGCTTCGTGCCGAAGCGCTCGGCCTGCTGCTGCATGCGCTCCATCAGCTCGGGGCCGGTGATGCCTTCGGGAAAGCCCGGGTAGTTCTCGACGTCGGTCGTGATCATCAGCTGCCCGCCGTACTCGAACCCGGCGAACATCTGGGGCTGTAGCTCGGCGCGCGAGGCGTAGATCGCGGCGGTGTAGCCGGCCGGGCCGGAGCCCACGATGACGACGCTCGCGTGCTCGGTGGGAACCTCGGGCGCCTCCCCCTCACTGCCCCCGCCCTCGAGCAGGGCGTCGAGCTCGCCCTTGCGCGCCAGCTCGGCCAGGTCGTCGAAGCCCCCTACGTGGGTCCCGTCGATGAAGATCTGGGGCACCGTGGTACGACCCGACGCGCGCTCGATCATCTCGTCGCGGCGCTCGGGCGATTCCTCGACGTCGATCTCCGTCCACGTCTGACCCTTCTCGGTCAGCAGCTGCTTGGCGCGATCGCAGTAGGGGCACCAGGACTTCGAGTACAGGACGATGTCGGCCATGGGGATCTCCGGAATGGGTACCACTTCGATGCCGAGGCGCTAGCGGGGGTGCAGGGCCCGAAATCGGGGCTCCCGCGGGGTCCTGGGTCTGCGCTCAGAGCGGCTCGGTGATCGGCAGGTCTTCCCACAACAGCTGCAGGAAGGTGCCGATGAAGAAGGACAGGAAGGTCATCAGCAACACGGCGGAAGGGAACGCCGGCAGGAACTCGAGCCCCACCACCTTGGGGAGCTCGCCCACGAAGGCGGGCAGGCTCTCCCGCACGGCCGGGAGCGAGGCCTCCACGCCCTCGGGCACCCAGTTGCGCACCGCCATGAGCGGCCCGAGCAGGCTCGTCACCAGGGCGCCGAAGGCGGCCGCCTCGGCGATGCCGAGCAGGAAGATCCCGAAGGCCCGCGAGAAGGCGAGCTCCGGGTCTCCGAGCTTCCGCTGCACCTCGACGTAGATGTAGAGCAGGGTGGTCGAGCCGAGCAGGACGACCACGAAGAGGATGTAGAAGAGCGACTGCTCGGCCAGGTCCCAGACCTCGTCGATCAGGAACACCGGCAGGTAGCCGACGATGATGCCCGCCCCGATGCGCGGGATGGAGGCGTGGAAGGAGACGAGGTCCTTCTTCCACATGAAGCGGTAGAAGAGGAACCAGGCCGCGGCGCCGACGATCAGCCCGATCTCGGCGGAGACCCAGACGTCGAAGAAGGTCGGCGCCAGGGAGTAGAAGAAGATCGAGGCCACGAAGGGGAGCGCGCCGAGGCCGAGGGCGATGCCCAGTGTGCGCGTCGAGATGCGGGCCAGCCGCCGATCGTCCGGCGGGTTGCCGGTGGTCATGCGCGCGCCGTGGGTCATGAGCGCCGAGGCGTTGGGCACGTCGTAGATGCGCAGGAACCAGTTCTCGAGCTTGCCGAGCAGGCGCACGCAATCGCGGTGGCCGGGCTGGCGCAGGAAGGGCGAGAGATCCCGCGAGCGCACCACCGGGCCGCTGCCGTCGAGCGCCACGACCTTCATGATCTCGGCCTCGCGGTCGCCGAAGGGGCTGCCCTCGCGCTCGAAGGCGCGGTTCTCCTCGTCGAGGCAGACGTCCTCGAGCCAGCGGTAGTAGGCGAGCTCGGTGGCCGCCGTGACGCTGGAGTCGATCTCCTCGGGGTCGCCCTCGGCCAGCGCGTAGAAGAAGCCGAGGTCGTGGGGGTCGCGGCCGCGGACGGGCACCACCTCGCCCGCCACCAGACGTTCGACGAACTCGGGCCGCACCCGGGCGTCCATCAGGGTCTGCAGGGCGCGAAGGGTGAGGCGGCGCAGGTGCTGCCCCGAGGTCACGAGGCGGCTGCGATCGCCCAGACCCTTGTCGTCCACGAAGCGCGCCACCACCAGGCTGAAGACGGCCACGTCCTCGCTGGCGCGCACCAGCGGCGCCTCCTGTCCCCGCTCGACCAGCTGGTCGAGCACCTCCTCCAGGTACCCGGGCAGCGCCTCGAGCAGGCGCAGCACCATCTCCTCGGCGTCCCGGCGGGCCGCGCCGGGCGCGAGCCGGGCCGGGTTCGTCCACACGTCCTCGAAGCGCAGGTACAGCTCGGTCGGGTCGTGACGCTCGGCGTGGAAGGAGAAGGTCTCGGGGAAGGCCGGTCCGAAGCCCGAGCCGGTGTCGGCCTCGAAGCGCACCTCGCGCGCATGGAAGGCGTAGGTGATGCGGAAGGTGGCGTGGAGCCGCGGCACCCGGAACTGCAGGCGCGGGATCCCGGCGGCTCGATCGATGCTCGCCTCGTAGAAGCCGCTGATCCGTGCAGAGGTGGAGGAGGCCGTGGCCATGACGCCTGGAGTCTAGGCCATCGAGCCGAGCGGTCTGGGGGCGCGGGCCTACAGGATCGGCTGCTTCGGGTTCTCGCCGGTCTCGTAGTAGGACTCGACGCGCTCGGCCAGCTGGGCCACCCGGGCGGGCCGCTCCTTGGGGCGCGGCCACCGCGACGTCGCGAGCCGCATGCGGTCGCGCAGGGACTGGGCGTCCGGGTAGTCCTCCTGGGACAGCGCGTCGTCCACCGCGATCCAGTAGTCCATCGCCGTGCGCGTGCGCGAGATGCCCTCGGCGAGCTCGACCATGCCAGGCGAGTCGCCGGACTGGATCTCCTGGGCGATGGCCTGGAGGCGGCTCTGGGCATCGGCGAACGCGGTGCGCAGCGAGTCGGACTCCGCGAGCAGGCCGTCGATGATCTCGTCGAAGCGGCGCCGCAGGGGCTCGTGGGAGATCTCCTTGATCAGGATCACCCGGCCGAGCGGGCGCGAATCCGGGCCTTCGAGAGGCCTCGCAGAGACGCGCAGGTTGACCACGCCGTCCATGTGGAGCTCGAGCTCCTCGTAGTCGACGTCGTCGTCGCCCTGGACGCGATTGGCGGCGCTGCCGATGGCCTCGCACACCGATTCGCTGAGCACGTTGTCGAGGAGCTGACCGCGGGGGTCTCCCTTGACGCCCAGGTACCGACGCGCAGGGCGGTTCATGGCCCGCACCACGTCGCCGGCATCGACCGCCACGGCACCGGTACCGAACTCGTCGAGCACCGCCTCCAGGAAGACGTTGGCATCGCGAAGGTCGGAGAGGAGCCGCTCGTTCTCCTCGGCGAGGAAGTAGTGGTCGACGCCGCGCTTCACCACGCGCTTGAGCTCGTCGGGCTCCCAGGGCTTGGTGACGTAGGCGTAGACGTGGCCGTCGTTGATGGCGCCGATGGTGGCGTCCATGTCGGCGAAGCCGGTCAGGATGATGCGCACCGTCGTCGGGTAGCGCTCGAAGACCTGCGCGAGGAACTCGACGCCCGTGGTCTCGGGCATGCGCTGATCGGAGATCACCACCGCGACGGGGCCCTCGCGCTCGAGCAGGGCGAGCCCCTCCTTCGCGGAGGGCGCGGTGAGGACGTCGTACTCGTCCTCGAACGTGAAGCTCATCGTCTCGAGGATGGCTTCCTCGTCGTCGACGACGAGCAGTCGCGCGCGAGCATCGGCTGCCGTGGATTCGGCCATGGGAGGTGGGGCCATGAGCGGGCCGGTGGGGCTGCCCTACCAGATCCTCTTGCCAGTGGACTCGTTGCGCGCCTTGATCTTGTCGCGCACGTCCTTGCGGTAGTCGGCCAGCCGCTTGGGCAGGCGCTCCTGGGCCAGCTTGCTCCAGGGGCGCTGCTCGGCGCCGTCGCGGAACTTGCGGAAGCGCCGGTAGCCCCAGAGCTCGTTCTTGAAGTCGACCTCGACGATCTTGATCATGATGGCGTCGTCGAGAAAGCCGAGACCCGGAATGCTGTCGGGGATCAGGTCGGCCGGGTTGGCGAAGTAGGTGAGCGCCGCCAGGACACGCGAGGCCTCGGCCTTGGGCAGGGCGTAGGCCTCGTCCTCGAGCATCTGGATCAGGTCGACCAGGGTGACCACGGCCTCGCGAACGAAGTGGGGCACCTTGGAGCCTTCGACCTCGGTCACCAGCTTGCGAACCTTCTTGACGGTGCTCGCCTGGTCGTGGTCGCCCGAGTGGCTCTTGGCGTCCTTCAGGAGCTTCCGGAAGTAGGTGACGTCCGAGGCATCGAGGGTGAAGGAGATCTTCATCGTATCGGCCATGGTGGGGGCTCCTGTCTTGCCCGAGCTGCACGCTCGAGGCGCGCCGGACCCAAGAGAGCGGACTGTATCAGTACCGCGCGTACTCGATCAACTCCGAGATGCGTCCCTGCCACTCTCCCTGGAAGCGGGCCAGGATCTGCTCGCCCGGGCTCTGGCCGAGCTCGGCGATCTCGCGAAGAGGCTCGAGGAAGCGGCGTTCGTCGGGATCGCCCGAGCCTGCGTGGCCGATCCGCCTCAGTCCCTCGGAGGCGATGGCCAGGAGCTCCCGGGCGAGCTCCAGGGCGCCGCCGCCGGGGAGCGTCGCCGCGAGGCCCTGACGCGCCACGGCATCGGTGGCGGCGTCGCGCTCGGGGAGCGTCCACTCCGAGACGAGGGCCCACGCCGCCTCGAGCGCGTCCCGGTCGTACAGAACGCCCTTCCAGAGCGCGGGCAGCGCACAGATCAGGCCCGAGGGTACGGCGTCGGCGCCGCGCACCTCGATGAAGCGCTTGAGTCGCACGTCGGGGAAGAGCGTCGTGAGATGCGTCTCCCAGTCAGCGAGGCTCGCCTGCTCCCCCGGCACGCGGCCCTCGAGCAGGTCGCGGAAGCGATGGGCGTGGGCCGCCCGGTACTCGCCGTCGCGCACCAGGAAGAACATCGGCACGTCGAGGGCCCACTCGACATAACGCCGGTAGCCGAAGTCCTCGTCGAAGACGAAGGGGAGGAGCCCGCAGCGGTCGGGGTCGGTGTGCTTCCAGATCTCGAGGCGCCGCGACACGAAGCCCGAGGGCTTGCCGAGCCCGATGGCCGAGTTGGCGAACAGGGCCGAGACGATGGGGGAGATGCCCGTGGCCGTGCGCATCTTGCGCACCATGTCGGCCTCGTCCGAGAAGTCGAAGTTGGCCTGCACGGTGCAGCTCAGGTGCATCATGTCGAGGGCCAGGTGCCCGCGCGTCGGCAGGTAGCTGCGCATGATGTCGTAGCGGGCCTTCGGCATGCGCGGGATTGCGGGCACGTCGTGCACGGGGTGCATGCCGAGCGAGAGCCAGACGAGACCGAGCGGCTCGGAGACGCGGCGCACCAGGTCGAGGTGGGAGTTGAACTCGGCGCAGGTCTCGAAGGTGGTGAGGAGCGGCGCGCCCGAGAGCTCGAGCTGCCCACCCGGCTCGAGGGTGATGCTGGCCCCGTCCTTTGCGAGGGCGATCAGGTTCTCGCCCTCGAAGACGCGCTCCCAGTCGTCCTCGCGCGCGATCGCCTCGAGCAGCGCGCCGATGCCGCGCTCGCCCTCGTAGGGCACCGGCGAGAAGTCCTCCTTCAGCAGGCCGATCTTCTCGTGCTCCGTCCCGACGCGATAGGCCGAGGCCGGCTTCTCGCCGCTGCGGATCCAGTCGACGAGCTCCGAGACGGAGCCGACCGGCGCGCCGCCATCGGACGTGTCCGGCGCGCCGCCATCGGACTTGTCCGGCGCGCCGCCATCGGACTTGTCCGGCGCGCTCATGCGATCTCCTTGCGCGCGTAGAGGTCCGGGTGCAGCAGCGAGGCCAGAGCGCAGACCACCGCATGTCGCGTGTACTCGGCGCGGTCGACGACGCCGCCGGTGAGCTTGCCCACGTTGCCTTGGCCCTTCGCCGAGGGCCGGTCGTCCGCGGGCTCGTCCGGCCCGTGGGCGCGCCACAGGGCGTCGAAGAGGTCGCCGATGGGCTCCTTCTCGCGCGCCGCGCGCTCGGCACAGGCGGGGGGATAGGCGAAGCCCGACGAGAACCCGAGGCCCACCTGATCGCCGAGCCGGACCGCGGCGCAGCCGACGTTGAACCAGCCGGCGGCCGCTTCGTCATCGGCGCCAGCGGTGGGCAGCCGGACGAGTCCGTCCTCGTAGCCCACGCAGAGCTCGAAGGCGCCCGCCCGGCTCGCCTCGCGCGCGCGGGTGCGTGCGCCGCGCACGATCTCCTCGAAGCCGACGGGCTGGTCGGAGACCCCGCTCGCGACCGCCACACCGCTCACCTCGGCGCCCGGGGCGTAGGCCACGACGGCGGCGCGCACCCCGGCGAGCTTCGGCGGATTGGTCGAGCCGACCCCGACGCGAGCGATGTCGCGCAGGGGAGAGGGCGGCGGGCTCAAGGCGTGGCCGCCTCTTCCAGGAACTCCTGGAGGAAGCCGCACAGGGCGGTCTGGATGTCGCGCTCCGCCTCGAAGGGGAAGGTCTTGCACGGCCCCTCGGTCTTGCCCTTGCGGAACGGCCCGACGAGAGTGACGTCGCCGCGGCTCTTCACCGTGACGATGGCCTTGGCGCGTCCGCGCTCGACGTCGAACTCCACCGAGCGGAGATGCTTGTCGTCGGTGCGCACCGGCGAGAGATCGATCTGCAGATGCGGCGCGCCGGCCTCGGACGCGGCGGCGTGGAAGGCATCGAGGCCCTCGCTCACCGCCTGGTGCAGGCTCTCGGCGCGCTTCCAGGCGGCCTCCAGGTCGCCGCGGTGGGCGGACTCGCGCTCCCCGAGGGAGCGGCCCACCTCCGCCAGATGCCGCTTCAGATCGATCGAATCGGACTCGCTCATCCTGTCCTCTGGGCCTCTGGGCCTCTGGGCGCTAGGGGGGCCGGATCGGCCGAGGGCCGGGATCCGGACGGCTCGATGCTGGCACAGCCGGCGGGCGCGGGAAACGGTGGAGAGCGGCCTGTGCCCCAGGACGCGGCATGGGCGCGCACGGGGGCTACCGGAGTCCGATGCCGGCCCCGCGGCGGGGGTTACGCGGGCCGGGCCCGCCCGGACCGGGGTGGCTCGAGGGGCGGCCGTAGGCGGGCTAGAGGGCCTCGTTGGTCAGCGGCGCGATCGGCGAGGGGTCGAGCTGGGCCAGCAGGTGGTCGCGGGTGGAGTAGAAGCGGGGCAGCACCTCGTTCGGGATCGGGTCGCCGGCGGGCATGCGCAGGCTGGCCGGGTTGACCCACTTGCCGTGGTGCTTGAGCCGGTAGTCGAGGTGGGGGCCGGTCGAGAGACCCGAGGAGCCGACGTAGCCCAGGATCTGCTTCTGTTGGACGTGCTGGCCCTTGCGCAGGTCGCGCGGGAAGCGCGAGAGGTGGGCGTACCAGGACTCGTAGCCGTTCGCGTGACGCACCTTCACCATGCGGCCGTAGCCGCCGTTCCAGCCGCGGAAGGTGACGGTGCCGTCGGCCACGGCCCACACCGGGGTGCCGGTGTCCGCGGCGTAGTCGATGCCCGGATGCGGCCGGCGGATGCCGAGGATCGGGTGCAGGCGGTTCAGGCTGTAGCGCGAGCTGATGCGGCGATAGTTGAGCGGCGCCTTCAGGAACTGGCGGCGGACCGAGGATCCGTCGGGCCGGTAGTAGCCACCGCGGCCCTCCTGGGTCTCGTAGTAGAGGGCCACGTAGTCGTCCTGGGTGTTGGTGTAGCGGGCGGCCAGGATGCGGCCCGGGTGCACGTAGGTGAGGTGGTCGGTCTGGGCCTCGTCGCGCACGTGCACGCGCTCGTAGAGCATGGCGAACTCGTCGCCGCGCCGGACCGAGCGGGAGAAGTCGAGATCCCAGGCGAAGATCTCGGCGAAGTCGTGGGCCAGCTCGGGCTCCTCGCCCAGCTGCTCGACGGCGTCGTAGAGGCTGCCGCTCACCACGCCGGCCACCCGCGCGGGCTCGCGCACGAGGTCCGGCTCGTAGCGGCTCGGGATGAGCTCCCCGCCCTCGTTGCGCAGCACGTAGCGCTCGAGGGCGGAGCGCACGTAGTCGAAGCGCAGGATCTCGCCCTGTTCGTCCTGCACCAGCCGGTAGCGATCGCCCGGGCGCGCGTACCGGAAGTTGAAGACGGGAGCCATGCCGCTGTCGATCAGGTGGGCCACGTAGCCGTCGACGCCGTCGCGGGAGAGCGAGCCCACCAGGGTCTCACCGCTGCTGAGCTCGCCGTCGGTCACGATCTCGACGCGGACCTCGGGCTCCGGCACGGGAGCGGGCGATGCGGACGCGGCCTCGATCGGCACGACGTTCTCCGCCGCGGGCACGAGGTCGCTCGACTCCGGGCGCCGCGCGCCGGTCAGCACCAGCACCACCAGGATCATGATCCCGGCAGCGGCGATGCTGCTCCCGATCCAAAGGGCGTGGCGATTCAAGAACGATCCTCGAGTGGACTCAATCGAGCGTGGCGGGGGTGCACGCATCGAACGCTGTTCGGCGACCTTAGGCGGGGGTCTTTCGACCCCGGTGAAACTCGAACTCACCGAAGAAACCTATCGGTCGCCCAACCTATCGGTCGCCCGGATGGCGGCATCGACCCCGGGGACGCTGGGCGAATGCCCGGGGGGCCGCTACCCGTTGACGCGTCGTGTGGCGCTCCCCCTCCCCCCTTTTAGTCGTCGGTACCGATCGATGGTGACCCGGGTGCGTGGCGCCGGCGCCATTCTGCTGATCGGCGTCGTGGCACTTCTCACCGGATGCAGCTCGCCGTCGAAACGCACTGCGGGGGCCGATTATTCCGTGCCGGCCGGGGGTTTGCGAGGGGAGGCCGCGGCCCTGCTTTCACGTGCCATTCAGGTTGACACCACCAACCCCCCAGGGGACGAGCTGCCGCTGGCCGAGCTGCTGGTGGGGTACGCCCGGGCGGAGGGCCTGGAGGCCCGGGTGGTGCCCACGCCGGGCCGCTCGAGCAAGGGCCGGGCGGCGGCCTGGGCGATCCACCCGGGGAAGGGCACCGAGGCGCCGATCATCCTGCTCTCGCACCTCGACGTGGTGCCTGCCGACCCCTCCCAGTGGACCGTGCCGCCCCTCGCCGGCGTGACCGGCGGCGGCTTCGTGGTCGGGCGCGGGGCCCTCGACGCCAAGGGCATCGCCGTCGTCCACCTGCTCACCCTGCTCGAGCTCGAGCGCCGGGACATCGAGCTCGACCGCGACGTGATCTTCCTCTCGGTCCCCGACGAGGAGACGGGCGGGCGCCGCGGCGCCGCCTCGATCACCCGCGACCGCCCGGAGCTCCTGCGCGGCGCCGAGTACGTGCTGGCCGAGGGGGGCGCCATCCAGCCGGGGCGCGGCGGCACCCCGGACGTCTGGCGCGTGACGTTCACGGAGAAGAGCCCCTGCTGGCTGCGACTGCGCACCACCGGCGAGCCCGGCCACGGCGCAAGCGCGCCGCGCTCGGCCGCGGTGCCGCGCCTGCTCCGCGCCCTCGAGCGCATCATGCGCTACCAGCCCGAGGTGCGCGTGGCCCCCGAGGTCGCGCAGATGTTCGCCGCGATCGCGCCGCTCGTGCCCGTCGCCGACCGCGCCAACTTCCGCGACCTGGCCTTCGCCCTCGACACCGACCCCGAGTTCCGCGAGCGCTTCCTCTCCGCGCGGGGCCAGGCGTCGCTGGTGCGCGATACCCTGACCATCACCGTGCTCGAGGGCAGCCCCTCGACCAACATCGTGCCCGCGACCGCGCTGGCCGAGATCGACGCCCGCCTGATCCCCGGCGGCTCGTGCCCCGCCCTCGTCGACGAGCTGCGACGCCGCGTCTCGGACCCGGGCGTCGAGTTCGAGGTGCTGCTCTCCTTCCGCGCCGGCCGCTCGCCCGTCGAGACGCCGCTCGTCGACTCGATCCGCCGCGTCGCCGCCCGCCGCGACCCCACCGCCTTCGTGCTGCCCCAGGTCAACACGGGCTTCACCGACGCCCACTACTTCCGCGACCGCGGCATGAAGGTCTACGGCTTCGTCCCCCGCTGGCTCCGCCCCATCGACACCCGCGGCATCCACGGCGAGAACGAACGCATCTCCATCGACAACCTCGAGCTCGGCATCGAGGTGATGGTGGAGATCCTCCAAGACCTCGCCGAGCTCTAGAAGGGGGATCTAGAAGTCTAGGAGAGGGGGGAGGGGACGGTCCTTGCAACTTGCAAGTGGGCGCCCGGGGGGACTCAGGATCCCCGCAGGCGGCAAGATGCAACTTGCACGGACCGTCCCCTCTAGTCCTCGCGGAGTTCGTTGATGGCTTTGTGGATGGTTTCGAAGAGGGGCTCGACCTCTTCGAGCTCGAGGCAGGAGAAGGCGATGCGGAGGTCGGTCTTGCTCGTGGCGATGAGGCCGGTGCCGTGGGCGTCGAGGAGGTGGACGCGCAGGGCTTCGGCGTCGATGCCCTTCAGCTTCAGGCACATGAAGTAGCCGCTGTTGAAGGGGTAGACCTCGAAGCTCTCGGCGAAGCGCGGGGCGTTCGCCACCTCGTAGACCTTCTCGGCGCGGGCGCGCAGGGTCTCGCACTTCTCCTTGCGCTCGTCGGCGATGGACGACGAGGCGAGCGCCTGCTCCACCAGGGTCTGGGAGAGCATCGGGCTGTTCGAGATGCTCGCGCGGATGGCGCCGCGCACCTTCGCATCGAGGGCGGCGAGCGCTTCCTCGGAGCCTTCGCTGCGCCCGAGCCCGAAGGTGATGAAGCCGCAGCGCAGGCCCCAGACGAAGAGCTCCTTCGTCGCGCCGTCGAGCTTGATCCCGAGAATGTTCGGGTGCGCGCCGGCCAGGCGGCCGAAGATCGACTCGGTCATCGACTCGCCGCCCAGGTGGTAGAAGAGCCCGAAGTAGGCGTCGTCGCAGATCACGACGAGCTTGGTGCCCTTCTCGGCCTGGGCCACCAGGGCAGACACCAGCGCCTCTCCCTCGGCCTCGGTCGGCATGTAGCCCGTCGGGTTGTTCGGGAAGTTGAGCAGCACGACGAGCTTCTCGCGGCCCTCGGACTCGCGGGCCAGCGCCGTGGCGAAGCTCTCGGTGTCGAGGCCCCCTCCCGCGTAGAAGGGGAAGGTCACGATCTCGGCGCCGAGGCGGACCTCGTAGCCGAGGCGGTAGTTGCCCCAGAGCTTGTCGGGCAGCAGGATCTTGTCGCCCGCCTCGACGAAGAGCTCACCGGCGAGGGTGAGGCCGTGGGTGAGCGCGCTCGTCACGATGGGCAGGCCCACGGGCTTGCCCACCTGGCTCGGGTTCTCGGCGTGCTGCTTCTCCTGCCAGCGCTCGCGCAGGCCCGGGCGGCCGCCGCCGCCGGCGTAGGGATAGGCGTCGTCGGGAGCCACGCCGTTCAGCTGGCGATGCACCGAGGGCAGGTACATGGCCTGGCCGCCCTCGGTGGCGATGCCGATGGTGGCGTTGAAGCGATGGCCCTTGGCCTTGGCCTCGGCCGACTGGGTCAGGATGCCCTTCGGGAAGTAGAGGCGTCGCCCGAGGGCGGAGAGCATGGAGAGCGCCTCGGGCGCCGTCTTCGAGAGCGTCTCGTTCAGGGCCTGGGCCAGGGGGTTGAGCTTCTCGTCGGGGGAGACGGGGGGCATGGCATTCCTCGAAGGCAAAGAGCCGGACGAGGTTAGAGG
>JAAUYD010030596.1_pt1 | contig 16251 bp, 15 predicted proteins | sample 7278101 | NCBI WGS metagenome assembly JAAUYD01 (sample SAMN14350128, study PRJNA611818) | marine sediment metagenome | isolation source: surface marine sediment (0.6m) | place: French Polynesia: Moorea | collected 2018-08 | reverse complement strand
GGGAACCGACTACTGTGGGGATACGATGAAAGCATGGATGACCAGTTACAAGGGGTGTTTAACCTCTGTGTCAGCAATGGCGTTACCCTATTTGATACGGGGGATTCCTACGGTACGGGTAAATTAAACGGACGTAGCGAGGAACTACTGGGGCGTTTTACCAAGGCATATCAAGGGGTAAACCAAGAAAATATTTGCATTGCTACCAAGCTAGCTGCTTATCCCTGGAGATTAACCCGTACATCCATGGTTAATGCTGGCCAATCTTCCGCCCAAAGGCTAGGGAGAAATATAGATTTAGTACAAATGCACTGGTCTACAGCTAATTATGCACCTTGGCAAGAAGGAACACTTTTAGACGGTTTGGCTACACTTTATCAGCAAGGAGCGGTCAAGGGTGTAGGATTATCTAATTATGGGCCCCAAAGATTGCAATGGGTGCATAAAAGATTTCAGGAACGGGGTGTTCCCATTACCACTCTCCAAGTCCAATATTCGTTGCTGTCTACCTATCCTGTCACCGAATTAGGGTTAAAACAAGTATGTGATGATTTGGGGATAAAATTGATTGCCTACAGTCCTTTAGGATTGGGCATTTTAACGGGGAAATATGCTGATAAAAGTAAGTACCCTCCAGGTATTAGGAGTTTTCTGTTTAAGCAATTAATCCCCAAGGCTCAACCGCTTTTATCCTGTTTGGAAAAGATAGCAGAATCTAGGCATAAAACCATGTCCCAAGTGGCTATTAACTGGTGTATTTGTAAGGGTACAATTCCCATTCCTGGAGCAAAAAATATAGAACAGGCGCAACAGAATGTTGGTGCCTTGGGTTGGCAATTGGATAGTGGTGAGGTTGAAGAATTAGATAGGGTTGCGGCGAGTTTAGACAAAAAAATGGTGCAAAATATCTTTCAGACAAATTGACACTCCCCTTTCTTACAGTTTTCGTAAAACCGATTAATTGCATTCCAAGCACGTTCTGCCGCAGATTGTCGAGCCATTGAATTTAATTCACTTGCAAAACTCTTAACTCTCAACTGTCAACTATCAACCGTCAACCGTCAACTGATAACTATTAAGCACCTCTAGTTAATTGTACTTGCTGCTTACCTAACACCTCTTCGTAAAGCATTTCCAACTGAGTAATATTATTGTTGAGGGTATAACGTTCAATTACCCGTTGTCTGGCTTTTTGTCCCAATAAGGTGGTAATTTCGGGATGATCCTGGAACAAAGGCAACAGGGTTCTTAGTTGCGATCGCGCTTCTTTCGTGTCTAAAACTACACCAGCACCATGCTCCAAGACTTCTCCATCCGCACCCACATCCGTAGCCAAACAAGCCATGCCACAGGCCATTGCCTCTAATAGAGATAGGGATAATCCCTCTACTAATGAAGGTAAAACAAATACATCTGCTCCCCGTAAAATTTCGATGCGTCGATTTTCATCGGCAATAAATCCCAACCAAATTACCCCATGTTCAGAACCATAAAAAGTTTCCAAGGAAGGCTTCAACGGACCATTGCCAACTATGAGTAGTTTACTACCCTCAGACATTTCCGCCTGTTTCCAGGCACGCAGCAAGGACTCTACGTTTTTTTCTGGTGCAATTCGTCCTTGGTAAACAAACAACCGTTCTGCTTGAAATTCAGCTTTAATCTGGGAGATGCCGGGGGAATATTTGATGGCATCCACACCATTGGGGATAACAGCAATTTTAGATTCCGGTACGTGCAACCGTGCTAGCAGTTCCCGTTGAATTTGGGAAAATATAATTACGCGATCGTAATTACCTAAAAATGGTGCGTAAAGTTGATAAGCTAAAAACTGGGTTCCTGATACTAATTTTGCCCCTTTAGCAAATGGCGTGTGAAAAGTGGCAATTAAGGGAATATTTAGTTCTTCACAAATCTCCGGTAGTCGAAAGTCTAGGGGAGATAAAGTCAAAGATGCGTGAACTATATCTGGCTTGAGGGTGCGTAGGGAATGGGTTAATACCTTAGTCGCTTTTAATGTAGGGATAGTGTATACCTGGGATTTATATATAAATGGTAGGGACACTTCCGGACAATTGGGCCAATTATCCCCTTGGGATTCTTCTTGGGCGAAGTGAAGAAAACTAACTTGATGTCCTCTATCAAGTAGGGAATTAGTAATTTCCCGACTGTAGGTTACGTTGCCACAAAAAGGTGACTTTTTTCCAATCCAGGCTATATGCATTGAAGAAGGTTGTTTACTTGAGAAAGTGGGATGATTTAGTCGGCTTGCTATGCATAAGTGTTATGGTTTAAACATAATTACATATGGTTATTTATTCATCAATAAAAGCTGCCATAACCCACTTAAACATAAATTTATAATTTGATTTAAACAGTAGCTGTTTTGATTTATTATGGTTGATCTACTAACAAGATTTACTACTTTTATTAATGCACTTAATTAAAATTTATACAGCATATGGCTGCAATATATTAAATAATATTGGTGCTCTCTCGTTGGAGAGATAAAAGCTCATTGATAGATTAATTTTAGCATAAAGCAGCGATCATATCTCTGCTATGATATTACATAGACTGGCAATTATTTGTGTTTTTAGTTGATAAATTAACTGTGGGAGTTATACCAAGTAAATAGACCCCCTGACAATACTAAGAAAGCTAATGCTAAAAACACTGCTTTTAATCCAATGAAAGTTTCCACTATTCCTACCAATGCCAGGGGCAAGGAAAGGGCAATATTAACTACATTGTTTTGCAATCCAAAAACCTTACCCCGCATTTGTGAAGGGGTTTCCATTTGAATAGTGGTTTGCATGGGGATTCCTACCAATGCTCCGCCCACCCCCAATAGGGCTACTAATGCAAGAATGATCCACAGTTGTTGGCTTAATAATGATAGTCCCACTAGGGATAGGGTCATGACAACACAACCGAGTAAACTGAGGCGGGTATGGGAAAAACGCTGACCAAATTGACCTAAAATGGCTGCTCCCAGGGCAATGCCAATACCACCTGCTGCTAACAAAAAGCCAAATTGTTCTGCTCTTAAACTCGGAATTACTTCTGCTATGCGTACCGCTAGCACAGTTAAGGCTGCGAACACTGAAAACAGGATGGTAAGTTGAATGAGGGCGTTACGTATTCTTAAATTAGTTTGGAGATAGCGTAAACCATCCCGCAGATCTGCTAAAACGTGGGGTTCTGTTTTGGTCTTAATTTTGACTTTTTCCTGGGTATTTAAAAGTAATAAAATCAATCCAGCGATCGCATAACTACCACCAACAACAATTTCTTGACCTAGGCCAGAACTCCCACCAATAATTGACCACAGCTTATCGGCGACTGCTAATACGGGTTCTCCGATGGCAAAACCAATGATTAAGGATGCCATCATTGTGGTTGTATACAATGAGTTTGCCGATAGGAGGTGATGTTCTTCTACTATTAAGGGAATTGCCGCCTGTTCTGCGGGGGCAAAAAATTGAGTCAAGGTAGAAACTGAAAAAGTGACTGCCAAAATCATCACAAAACCCACTGGTAAAAATCCCACGGGTTGCCAATCATGGGTTAACCATAACAATGAAGGTATTGCCAAAACTAAAATTCCCCGCCAGATATTTGTGGCTACCAGTACTGCTTTTTTCGACCACCTATCTACAAATACCCCAGCCACGGAGCCAAATAGGACAGCAGGAATTGTAAAGGCAATCATCAGTGCTGATACCCACCCGCTAATGGTTTCTCCCCCTGATTGGAATTGGTTGTTAATCAAGGCAATCATTAATACTAAATACACCTTATCTGCCAATTGGGAAAAAACTTGTCCTCCCCACAGTGCTAAAAAATTCAGGTTTCTCAGAACTGGCAAAAATCCTTTTTCCGGTAAACCATCTGATGGTATTTCCCCCTTGCCATTTCCAGATTCTATATCTGGTGTTTTCCCCGCACCGGATGGTGGTTTGCCATTCCCAGGTACATCACCATTACTATCTTGACTCGATGGGGATGTTTCTTTTGTTTGAGATTCTGACTGGCTAGAAATATTTCTAGACTCTGGAATGTCTGATGTAGTCTGGGAATTGGTGGGAGAAATACCTTCAGGAGAGATTTCTGGATTTTGAGTGGTATTAGAGGTGCTCGTAGGAAATGAATGCAGGTAATTTGTGGTTTGAGAATTTGTTGCCTTAGGGTTGTTTGAGTGGGTGCTGGGCAATCGTGGCAGGGTGTTATTATCTAACTGCTCTGGAGGTTGCATCATAATTTAGGGGCAAAATAGGAATCTATCAAGACGGCAGAACGAATGGGACGTTCAAAATGATACTGAGTATATTGACGTAAGACTTTTTCTACAAATAACCAGTGTTCATCCCCAGATATATCTTCTGGTATTATCTGTGGTTGTTGTAATTGTTGCAGTTTGTCGAGTTGCTGGGCATTAAGATGATGGGAAAGTTTGGGTACTTCCGTTACAGGTCGAATGGTTTGATTGTCAAGGTGATGAGACTCATTCGCAGAGATAGTGCCATAATTTCCTCCTGCTGACTTTACCACTTTTGCCATTTGCTTTGAGGCTTGTGTCTTTAAATTTTCCCATGCTTGTAGACAAATAGTACCCCCAGAATTGATACTAAATCCCACTCGCCAGTCAGGATTGGTAAATTCTGGTACCAATGGACGTTGTGTCAGACAACAAGTGTCTACCTGGGGTGTAAGCCCAGCTAAGGCTAGGAGTTGAAATATACCGTGAGCTAAATAAGCTAATACCCCTGGGGATTCATCCCCAGATAATCCTTGCAAACGGCTAAGATGGGCATTGAGTAACTCATACAGTTCTACTTGGGGTTGTTCGCTTAATGCTTGTAACAAAACTATCTCGGCTAAATACTGACTGGCTGCAAGTTTTCCTAAATCCTGAGCTAAACCTGGATAGGATTTTATAGTTTGTGCTTGGGTAATTCTATCAAGCGATCGACCCCGAGAAATTAGTAATTCATTCACCACAAACATCCCACTCCTACCTCCTAGGCTGGAAATGGGTTTGCGCGCTCCAGGGGCGATAACACGAATCAGACCTAATTCTGGGGTCAAAATTGTTACAATCCGGTCTGATTCGCCAAATACTTGAGTTTTGAGATTAATTCCAGTGACTTTATAAGTTTTACCCATTCGTTCTGAATTTGTTATCCATAGTCAATCATGTGTTGTGAGTAACAACTTATAATGACTACTCTCCTTTTCTTAGATTATCGCGCTGATGGAGCAAATCTACACTGCGAGATGTTCCCAATCTGGTAGCACCAGCCATAATTAAGTCAAAGGCTTGCTCGATAGTGCGAATACCCCCAGAAGCTTTAATACCTATGGTGTCTTTGACCACGGTTTTAAGTAAGGTAACATCGGCAACAGTAGCGCCGCCATGCCAACCCGTACTAGTTTTGACAAATGCTGCCCCCGCATCCATACTAATTTCTGCTGCGAGCTTTTTTTCCCCATCAGTCAGCAGATTCATTTCTAAAATTACCTTGACTGTTTTCCCTGTTTCTTGGCAAATATCTGCTATTTCCCGATGTATTTCATTGGTTTTCCCTGTTTTTAACCATCCCAAGTTGATGACAACATCCAATTCCGTAGCACCGTTCTCTACTGCTTCTTGTGCTTCGTAAAGCTTGACTGCGGGAGTTGTGGCTCCACTAGGAAAACCAATTACTGTACAAACTTGGGGTTGTTTGCCATGAAGCAGTTCTGCTGCTTGCTTGACATGGATGGGGTAGACGCAAACTGTGGCAAAGTTAAATCTGTCTGCTTGTGCACACCATTGCTTGACTTGTTCTGGTGTTGCTGTTGGGTTTAGCAGGGCATGATCTATAAGTGGTGTAATATCAATATCAGGATAGTCCCCTGCCATTAGTCTTTAGTGATTACGAATTCAAGTTATGCCTAAATTTTACGAAATTATGAGCTATTTTGGGTAGATTAAATCCTATATCATCCAGGATCACGGATTTATATGGATTGAAGGATGACACGGATGATTATCTGGGTGGAGGAAAAAGAATGTGCCAATGAAAATTTTTTCGCCACCTAGGTTGAAAAGGAGTTATATCATGTTAGCTTAATTACTTATAATTTCTGCTTGATTCACCCCAACCCTCTCTTACCCTCTCCTTAATAGGTCGAGGGTGCCGCAGGTGGGTGAGGTTTTATAAGTATTCATCCGTACATAATATTATTTATACTCTATACAGGTTAAGGCTTATTTTTTACTCTGGTTCATCACGGAAAAATTCCATAACCAATAAGGTGAGACGGGAAGCGTCATAAATATCCCTTCCCGACTCCCGATTCCTTACTACCGATGTGGGAGAAATCCCAAAAATAAATTTTTCAGTTGCTAGATTTAAACTGATTTTTGTGATCCCCCGATAAATTCCAACTAACCCACTGCATTCTCCACAGCTATTATTTCCTTCCCAGAGGCTTCTGGTAATAAACGATTCACTCCTTGCTTAACAAAACTTTGCATGAATCCAATCTTCTGGTTTTGCTCAAAGACGTTTTGCAAAGTTTGGCGCAACCGATCGATATTTAAGCCTTCACTGGTATCTAAAGCGATTTCTTGCTCTTGGAAATATTCCACCAAACTTAAACCCGCTAACCTAGTCAGGTATGCTGCACTCAACCCTTCCACTAAACCGCCCGCAACAAAGGTAATGGTGTTAGTTTTGAGTACAGTAGTAATTGCTTTGGTGGAAAGTTCTACTAAACCTAGTTTCAACATCAAGCCTCCCATTTCCCCGGCTACGGTTTTCCCTTGTTCTAGGGAGAATTTTTGTTGATAAATACCGCCCAAATCTACTACCATTTGACCACTAATTGCTGCCGTTGCCACAATATCGAGGGCTGGTATGGGGTTGGCAAAGGCTGCTGCTGCGGCTATCCACTGATACTGTTCTACGATAGGGCAAGCGCGATTACGTCTAATTCCATTTAAGCTGTCTTTAGCTTCAGTTTGCAACAATACTGCCTTTCTCATGGTAGTTGCCCATACCAGTTGTTGTCCCCCCTGGGCAATAATTTCCCCTAATTGCTGGGTTAATTGCTGGATATCTGGTGCTGGTTGTTCCATCCACTCTTGCAAGGAACCATCATCATTGTGTTTGCGGACTTTGATTGGTAGGGGAGATGGTGCGGCTGCAACGACTGCCCAGTCAACCCGTTGTTGTAGGGACTGTAATATACTAGCCCGTTCGTCTGGCAAATATTGGTCTTGTTTGTTAAACACCACCATCAGTCTTTGTTGTGGGGCTTTTAACTGCTGTAGGGTTTGCAGTTCTGTATCGGTTAAATCACCGTTTGCTAAAAACAAGACATAATCAGCAGCGTTAGCATTGTCTAATATGGCTGTATCTGATGTTGTTGAGGCTTGTGCAAACAAGGGTTGTGTTTCTTGGAATGTTACTTGTTTGCTACTGTGTTGCTGCCATTTGCCTTCTAAAGCCCCAATTAAGGTGGTTTTTCCCACAGATTTCCCACCAGTAACAGCTAAGTTAATATTTTGCCTATCCAAATCAGCACGTAACTGGGGAATTTGTTCTTTTACAGATGCCAGGTAGGATTCATCAACGGGATTATCTACTTCCTGTTCTAACCTATTGATAATAACTTCTGCTTTAGATATGGCATTTTCTACAGTTTGCCGATCGCTTGGTAAAGTATCTGTAACATCATCAAGTTGGGGATGTTTACGTTTCCACAACCACAAACCACCGCTAATGACTAACAGGCTCAAGAGACTAAATTCTCCCACTTGCACTATGGAATCGTACCAGCTTTGTAATATCCATAAGGAAAATGAGAGTGCCAATCCTCCTACTAAGATTGGTCGTCGCAACTTCACAACCATGATTCACCGCACTTTATTGGCTAGTTTTCTTCAGAATATCTCAAAAATCTCAGAATTTTAGATTTTGGATTTTAGATTTTGGATTTTAAATTTAATAATTAATTGCTAATTCCTACTAATTGGGTAACACAGAAGTCATTACCCATTAAATAATAAACCTCTGTAAATCTTCTGATTACAGAGGTTCACATTTATTAAATTTGGTAGCGGGAAGTGGATTTGAACCACTGACCTTCGGGTTATGAGCCCGACGAGCTACCAGGCTGCTCTATCCCGCGTCGCTTCGTCTTTCACAAGTATAACCCAACATTATTATTTTGGCAACTACAAAATTGATAATTCTCCAGTAACTTCCAGACGCTTGTATTGGTCGAAGGTGAGAAACTTTTCCCCTAAGGCTTCTGCAACGCTGGGAGTAATCCAACCCAGTTGTTGTAGTAAATGGATGGCAACGGCATATTTGGCTCTTTTGGCACCATCTATAACTTTAATTGCTAATCCCATGCCTTCACCGAGCATACCTAAACACTGTACCCCTTCTGCCCCAGATTTGCTGACTAATTCCCCTGGGGTTAAGCGCATGAGTTCGGTGTCAAATTCCCCATCTCCTGCTACCATTTCTGGATGATGGGTCATGGCACGAACAATACGTTCCATATCCAAGTTGTCACGGGAGGCAAGACGGGCATACAGTGATGCCATTTGCCCTAGTTGCATCAAATAGGTGGGTGCCCCACAATCATCATGGGCACTAATAAATTCTGCAGCTGGCATCCGCAGTACTTCTGCAACTTTGTTTAAAATCAGTTGTTGTACTGGGTGTTTGCGTTGTAAATAGTTATGTAAAGACCAGTTAAGCTGCTGACATACAGCTAACATTCCTGCATGCTTGCCAGAACAGTTATATTCTAAGGGACTACGTTTGCCTGGAGGGATAGGACATTGGAGCATGGAGGAATCAATATCAGCCCGCCACAAAATATGAAATACTTGCCTGACTTGCTGTATGGTACCTTTGTGGGAGCTAGTAATGATTGCCAGATCGCGATCGCTCAATTTATAGCTTTCTAGGGTACCTGTGGTTGTTACCCCTAGGGCTTGGAATGGTTTGAGTGCTGAACGGATAAATGTTGCTGTTTCTGCATTCCCAGCCACGGAAAGCACTCTCCCCCTCTCGTCACAAACAGCCGCATGGACTATATGTCGGGATTCAATAATGCCTTCTCGCAGTAGCCTAACTTCTAATGCAGTGGCTTGAGTTCGTTTTCCCATTGTCATGGGCTAAGTTTCACCAAATAATAATTGATTATGTAAAATTCTAGTCTGGTTTTTTTATTACTATGAATTGTACTGATTGCACTCACCCATAGCAAATTTCCCTAGACTAGGTGCCAAACTATGGTACCAGCAAAGAATAATGCAGCCAACCCCGCAAAGGTAGTTTGTAACCTACGGATAATTGGCTTGATTTCGTAGCTGACAATTAAGCGATCGCGTGCTAATAATTCCTCTGGTTTAGTCCAATTTTGACCATCATACCATCCAGATTCTTCATAGAATATCACTGAACTGAACAGGCGATCGCGGACGTAAGACCATCCTAAATACAAACGTACTAGAGCTAGTATCACACCAATACTAGCTCCGGCTGCACTGCACAGAAAAAAATGACCAAATTGTTTATAGGGGGAGAAACTAGCTGCTGTTACTGGTGCTGCTAATACCAAGCACAAGGCCCAAATCCCAGCCATTTTTCTGAGGAATTTGTACCAATTGTGGGTACAGTCACTAAACAACCATCTAGATTTTAATTCCTCATATTCATTGAGTGGTTGCTGGTCGGTGGGAACTGGGCAATTAGACAGGGAAGAATAGGTCATGCGAATGTGCTCCCACCATCGTTACCAATCTGCAATTCTACTTTTTCTGCATGGCCCCAAAATGCCTCTAAGTTGTAAAATTCCCGCTCTTTTGGCATCATAATATGAACAATTACATCGCCGTAGTCTTGCAATACCCAACCACCTTCTCCCTTTCCTTCCGTACTTAAGGGAAGACGTTGGTATTCTGTTTTGATTTTACCTTCAATCGAATCTGCGATCGCCCTGACTTGCACTCGGGAATAGCCAGTCATCATCAGGAAATAATCGGCGATATAAGAAACTTCTCTTACCTTTAACACTAAAATGTCCGCTGCTTTCCGATCTAATGCGGCTGTGACAATAGTTAAGGCTAGTTGTTCGCTGCTTTCTTCCCCACCAGTTTTAGCTGTTGAGGACTTAATTACGTCATCGGTTAAGGCAACAGATTGCTGTGAAAAACTACTTGAGAAATAATCAGACATTAAACCTCGACTACTTTTTTATTGATAAAAATTTGTTGCAATTACATAAAACTAAAAATTTTAGGATGCAACTGTATAAGTGGGTTTTTCTGAATAGTGACATACTCCTACACTAATTTTAGTCCCATACAGTGTAGGCTTCTCAGAGACTCCCGGTATTCCGTCGGACATGAACTGTGCCTCTTTCAGAGGAGCTTTGCTAACGCGCAGCGTCTTTGAAGGAGATACTTTGTTTAGACTGTACGAGATGCCCCTGTACACAGTTGAACAATACAAAAAATGTTCAATCCTTTGTACTGTCAGAGTTTTACCTACCCACAGACAGGCACACTTCAAGTGTCTAGTTACTGGGTAGAACCCTATACTCTGAGTTATCAAGGTTCTGTCAAACAGATGACCAGCATTTTCGGCTTTGCCATCTAGTATCATTTTAATAGAAATATCATTGGTGAACAAAATATATGCTGAACCATTCATTCCACGCTCCTCTACGAGTGGGACGTGAGACTTCTGCGGGTTTTAGCTAACAAAAAAATCAGTTCCTATGGATTGATATGGGCTATGGATTGTTGAGATTTCCATTGTTGCAGAAACCTGTTACGGGTAGCAATGATTCGAGGATGAATCATCCCAGGACTATTGACCAAAGATTTCAAAGAATAGTCACACACTTGCCACACAGCCCCATCAATGTTTTTTCTACTCATTTGTCGCAAAGCTGACAATTCTGGATTATTGCCCCTGCCTGGTTCTAAACTATCGGCTAAGAATACGATACAACATACCGGACCCATGTCTGGTCTACCTAAAGTGTGATTGGCGATCGCTTGTAATATTTCTTTATCTTCAATCCCAAATGTATCTCTAGCGACTATAGCACTCACGTCTGCATGCAATAGGTGGGGGTTGGAATTCATAATTTCATCAATCTCCAAGCCTTCTATTGATGCCATTTGCAACAGTTTGTGTGCAGGAAAATATTTTGCCAGATCGTGCATTAATGCAGCTTGTGCAGATTTTTGGGGTTCTAGTTGATGTTGAAGGGCTAGTTCTTTAGCCATTTGTTCAACTCTGAGAATATGCTCAATTCTGGAAGCTTTGACATTTTCTGCTAGCCAAGATAAAACTTGTTCCCGCACCATGGCAATGCACCCAAAGAGTAAAAATAAAGGTCAGATACTTTTATTTTATCCTGAGTTTTAATTTGTAATGCTCAATCTACGATCTTGTCAATGGATGCATCACTGAATGAATCTGGAGGAACATAAGTAGCTTCCAAGCCCACCTGCTAACTATTTCATTATCTTAAATTTTCAATCAAAAATGCTATTGGTTTAAACTTCCTGTTTTGAAACTATGGCTGAATCAATCACTGAACGTTCGCCCACAGCTTTTTCCAGCAAGGACTCGTAGCTTTTTAAAGCTTGCTCAATGGTGTAGTGCTTTACAGCATATCGGCGATTGTTGTAGCCCATGTTTTTGACTTTTGCCGGATTTTTATACAATTCTAAAATTGCCTGTGCTAATGCTTGGGGATTTTCTGGGGGGATTACCGCAGCACCACCACTTTTTCTAATTGTCCTTGCTGCTGTACCATTGCCGGGTACGGAAGCGACAATTGCTCTACCGGTAGCCATTAACACTTGAATTTTCGATGGCATATTAAACCCAATAATATTTTTCTTCTGGATTACCAAACTCAAATCAGCCGCAGCGAGCATTTCTGGCAAACGTTCCCTTGGCTGAAAGGGCACAAGTAATACATTATCTGCCCCACATTTTTCACATTCATGACCTAATTTTTGCAGTCTTTTTTCTTGTCCGACAATCACAAATGCCATATCTGCAATATTCCCCAACATAGCAGCAGCTTTGACTACTGTTTCTAAGCCTTGGGTAAGGGCAATATTCCCAGAATATAAAACCACGAATTTACCTTGCAGATTGTGGGCTTGGCGGAAGTAATTCTTCTGTTTTGGTAAGGGTCGGATAAAATTTGTATCTACCCAATTAGGAATATGGACAATTTTATTCCCATCAACTCCCTTCCCCTGCAAATTTTCGATAAAACCATCTGCAATGACGCTAATTTGAGTGGCGTTTTTGTAGGCAAATTTTTCTAAACCTGAAAGTAATTTAATCCAAAAGGGATTTTTGAGTAAACCAACTTTAACTGCCGCTTCAGGTAATATATCTTGCAAATTCAATACTACAGGGCACCTATACAACCATCCCAAAAGGGTAGAAGTAACACAACCTGGTAGGGATGGTGATGTAGTTAATATGACATCTGGTCGCCAACCCATGAGTGCTGGAATAAAACTGAAAATGACAAAACTGGCATCTAAAAGAAACCGCTCTAATAAATTTGGATTGGCACGAACCCAAACATAGCTACGCTGAATTTTTACGCCGTTTTTATATTCAGTATGAAACAATTTACCCCGATAATTTTCATAAATTTTGCGCTCAGGGTAATTGGGCATAGCAGTCACCACTCTGACTGTATGTCCTCGTTTGACTAACCCTTCTGCCAATTCAGTCATCAAGGGAGCAATACCAATTGGCTCAGGATAGTAGTTGTAAGAGTAAATTAAAATTCTCATTTCCAATTCACCAGAATTAGCCTGGTTTGGCTTGATTATTTTTTGTTGTTCATATAATGCTGATTACCAACATCAATACTCTCAATTCTCTATTCAAATATCTTTCCTGTCAGCTTCTTCTCAGTAAAGATTGAGTAAAATAATACTTTTATACTGAGATTATACTATGACGTTATTTGACATTTTACTTAATATCCATATAGTTGCATTAATTAATTTTACATAAGATCAAAATTATGTATTTCTAACTAACTTCAGTTGGAGTGAAGCAGGTATGCAAATACTTAGAAATATGACAAAATCAAGTCTCTAGCTCCCTCAAGCTAACTAGTACTGTTAAGTATGAGCAATCAATTGTAGCTAATTGCTCCTCTATAGACATCATTTTTGACAGTAATGTTTCTGAAACTCCCTGATTTTCAGGCTATAATGGGGTGATGTTAATCCCGATAAACTAAAAAATTAAACACATAAGGTTTAAGTAAATTTAACCATAGTATATTTAGCTTTGGGTATCTAGAAATTTATTTTCAACGGATATCACTAGTGACAATGGGAAAGCTAAATTAAACTGGAGTAGTCAAGACTGATTCCTTGGCAAGAAACCGAAACATCCCAGAAAGGATAAATTTACGGAGTTCATCAGATCATGAAAGAATTAGTGGTAATTGCTTTAATAGTGGTTTACGCAGGTGGCTTTTGGAGGTTTTGGAGTGGTTTTGAGAGAACTAACTTTGCTCGTAGTCTCGTCAACCGTGTCGCCCTATCTTTTTTATGGCCTGCTCTGTTTATTGCGAATAAATCCTACCGTCGCAACTTTAGAAAAGCCCTCAAAGGTTGATTTCCATCCAAAGTAATATTAAATTATTTAAATTTATCAAGTTGCTGCAAGTGGGGTGTATTTGGTTAATTGGCGGTACTCAGGAGAGTGCTACCTTGGCATTAGCGATCGCTCAAGAGCAAATTCCTTGTATCGTTACAGTAACCACAAATTCAGCAAAATTGCTCTATCCAGATGTTAATGGTTTACGGGTCTGGGTAGGGCGTTTATCTGCGGAAAAATTGCGGGAATTCTACCAGGAACAACAAATTATCGCCATTCTGGATGCATCCCACCCCTACGCGGTGGAAATTTCTCAAATGGCGATCGCTATTTCCCAAGAATATCATGTTCCTTATTTACGTTACGAACGTCCTACTGTAGAAGAATTTCAGGAACATGGGCAGGTTATTTATCTAGATGGTTTTGAGCCATTGTTAGCGGGAGATTATCTCACCGGCCATCGGGTATTACTAACCCTAGGATATCGACCTTTACAGATGTTTAAGCCATGGCAAAATCGAGGGACTTTGTTTGCCAGATTACTTCCCTCTACCACAGCCTTGTCAGCGGCTTTACAGGCTGGATTTACCCCAGATAGATTAATTTGCTTGCGTCCCCCCATTTCGGCTAATTTAGAACAAGCATTATGGCAAAATTGGGGGATTTCCCTTGTAGTCACCAAAGCATCGGGTAGTGCTGGGGGAGAGGATGTTAAACATAAGGTTGCAGCCCAGTTAGGTATACCATTGATAGTCATTAAAAGGCCCCTGGTTAACTATCCTCAACAAACCAGTGATGTCTCAACCGCTATAGAATTTTGTCGATCAATTTTGGATTTTAGATTTTAGATTTTGGATTTTCAAAAGCAGATAATCCGTTGTCTATATTGGATTTCTTCCCTTGGGGGATATAGCTACGGTGTACACACAAGTCCTACCCATATTTGTTTCAGTCTATGAATGCCCCCTAAATCCGCAACTTTGGGGGTACCTGAGGGACTTTGATATAGGATTATTATTTGATTTTTGAACAGAACTCAGTACACTTTCTGTACCCTGTACCCTCCCCCTACAAGTCAATTCACAAATCAAACCGGATTCCTATATCAGATGTGGCACCAAAAATGGTTTGTTTGCATTTTGTTATGGATAAACAGTATAAAAAAATACCAAAAAATATTGATTATTTAAGTGAAATTACAATCTATTCTGTTCATAAGATATGCCAATCAAGAGAATCAAATAGGTTGTGTAAAATATTATTAAGAATTGTATTTTAAATTTAACAGCCTTAAAACTTTACTAGTGCGTTGCTTCCATAATTATGAAAATACCTCAACTTACTCAAAAAGAGACTCGCAAACCGCGACTCAATTCAGCATTTAAAGAATTGATGCAAGTCCACTGGTGGATGGCTGGGGCCTATCTGGTTTTATTTTGTACAGGTTCGTTGATGGCTAGGCTGGAACGGGGTCAGTTTTTGCGTGGTGACTTGTATGATTTTCACAAGTCCATCGGTGTACTGACCATGGCATTATTAACTTGGCGAATTTTGACATTATTGCGAGTTTGGTGGCGTAAATACACTAAACGTACTCCTAAATTATCTTCAGCTTGGTGGCGGACTTTTGCTCTGCACACTAGCTTATATATATTCATGTGGGGAGTACCTATTACTGGTTTTTTGCTTTCAAATTCGTTTCAAGCCAACAATGTTAAGTTTTTCTGGGTTACCCTACCGGATATTTTTCCCCAAAATGAAGCAATGGTGGAAATAGGGCGTAGTTCACATTTTTGGCTGTCTTATACGTTTTTGGCATTTATCGTCGTCCATATTTTGACATATTGGAAAGTGGTAAGGGCAAATTGGCGACGGCTGGTAAATTTTGTCAGCCAGAAAACTGGGAAAGTTAAGAGTTAAGAGTTAAGAGTTAAGAGTTAAGAGTTAAGAGTTAAGAGTTAAGAGTTAAGAGTTAGGAGTTAAGAGTTAGGAGTTAAGAGTTTTAATTTCTTCACTCCTCACCTCCTCATCTCCTCATCGCCTCATATTTTATTCAGGGGTGTGGTTTAACCAGTAGCATATATTTAAAATGCTTGAATCCACTCTTTGACAGAGTATTCAGTCCAAATCCCATTTTGCCAATAAGGGTCATTTTCCACTAGTTGACGCACAGTAGTTTCATCTTCCGCCTCATAAATGCCAAATACTTGAGTTGTATCCTTTGTTGGCCCAAGAGTGATGAGTACCCCAGATTCTTTTTGTTTTGTTAGTCCATCTAGATGTGCTTGACGATAAGGAGCGCGTTTTTCCAGCGCATTATCGCAGTAACTTCCCCACATGATATATTTAGCCATAGCCCGTTGTGATTCTTGCTGATTAAGTCTCTTCAAAAGTTTAAGACACCACGGCAATCATGCATACTTTAAAATAATAATTGTCCAGTAAGTAACACCGGTCAAATTAAATATAAAACCTCACCCCCATCCCCTCTCCTTATTAAGGCTACGGTGTACATACAAGTAATTAAATTTAGCCAAGTCCTCACTGAAACGCCCCCTAACCCCCAATTTTGGGG
>JAAUYD010262916.1_pt1 | contig 16252 bp, 10 predicted proteins | sample 7278101 | NCBI WGS metagenome assembly JAAUYD01 (sample SAMN14350128, study PRJNA611818) | marine sediment metagenome | isolation source: surface marine sediment (0.6m) | place: French Polynesia: Moorea | collected 2018-08 | reverse complement strand
TTGGGTGTTGGGTGTTGGGTGTTGGGTGTTGGGTGTTGGGTGTTGGGTGTTGGGTGTTGGGTGTTGGCCAGGATAAACAATGTTTCACTTTATGTCAACCCCTCCATCACCTATCACCCATCCCCTACTCAGGCACCAATGCCACAGCTAGAGCATCCTTCAGCGTTCGGCACTCATTTATTTTTAACCCTTTCGGGTACTCCGGTTTGCGGCGGCCGATGGGAAGCGGCACCAGACAGCGCTTAAATCCCAATTTTGAAGCCTCACGCAGGCGGGTTTCGAGCTGGCTGACCGCCCGCAGTTCACCACTCAAACCGATTTCACCGATAAACGCCATATCCGCATGCACCGGCCGATCCCGGCTGCTGCTGGCAATGGCCACGGCAACGGCCAGATCGGCCGCGGGTTCGTCGATCTCTAAGCCACCCACGACGTTGACAAAAATATCTTTATCGTAAAGGTGAAGTTTTACCCGCTTCGTCAATACGGCCGACAGCAAAAGCAGGCGATTATAATCCACCCCGTTGGCGGTTCGACGGGGATTAGAAAATGAAGTTGAGCTGGCCAGCGCCTGAATTTCAACCAGCAGCGGCCGGGTTCCTTCAATCGTCACGGCGATCGCGGAGCCGGAAGCGTTAATCTGGCGCTCAGCCAGAAAAGCCTCAGATGGATTGGGAACCTCTACCATCCCCTTGGCGTGCATTTCGAATACGCCCACTTCACTGGTGGCCCCAAACCGGTTTTTGACGCTGCGCAATAGCCGATAACGGTGAAATGGATCTCCCTGTAGCTGAAGCACCGTGTCGACAATGTGCTCCAAAACCCGCGGACCGGCAATCGTACCCTCCTTGGTCACGTGACCGACGATAAAAACCGTAACGTTGCTTCCCTTGGCGGTTTCCTGCAGGCGGGTGGCACATTCGCGCACCTGACTCACAGACCCCGGAGCGGAATTGAGGTCATCGGTATAGGTGGTTTGTATCGAATCAATGATCACCAGCAGCGGCTTTTGCTGCGTGATGTGCTGCAAAATCGACTGCAAATTGGTTTCCGTGACCAAAAAAAGCGCCTCTGATCTCAAATCCATCCGATCTGCGCGCATTTTGATTTGATGGACACTTTCTTCACCGGACACATAAAGCACCTTGCCGTGCTGGTTGGCAAAAATCGTTGCCGCCTGCAGGAGAAGGGTTGATTTGCCAATGCCAGGGTCTCCGCCAAGCAAAACCAGGGAGCTCGGAACGATCCCGCCCCCTAACACTCGAGAAAGCTCGCTGATCGAAAGTTTATAGCGACCAAAATTTTCCGCCTCAATGGCGTTCAGCGTTTGGGGCTCTCGGAGCGGCCGGGGGGCGTGTAAACGGCTGCCTCGTGGGGAAGTGGCGGGCTGAATCACTTCTTCAACCATCGTACCAAATTCACCACATTGGGGGCATTTGCCCATAAATGCTGGGGTAATCCGGCCGCAATTTTGACACACGTAGCGAGTTTTTACTTTTGCCATAAGCACGTTAATTCCTTGCAGAAAATTTCATGATTTTCTACTCACCAACTTCCCTAATCATAAAGCATCAAAAACAACAAAACAAATGTTCGGATTAGGTTCCCCTTTTCACAGGTTCTTTACCTTTGTAACTTGTTTAATTGCCAAGACAATTTCATAATCCTTAAGATTACATAAAATATGTTTGGGCTTTTTTATTTTCCACGTAGAAAAACCTCATTCTTGATAGCTATTTAGTACCATTTCGCGAAACGAAGGTCCTATTCCCGCTGTTTATGACAGTAGGTTTGTTATAATTCACTCCTAGATGATCAATTGGACACAGCTTTTATTTTCTGGAACCTGGGTATTTGGATTGTCATTGATCCTGGCAAGCGCCAGCTATTCATTTGGCCATCCCAATCGGAGTCCTGAACCGGTTGAACACCAGTTGACTCACCTTTTTAGTCGGCCTGCACTTTGGCTTGGATTTGTTTTTTTATCAATTGGCTTAGCTGGCAACAGCGATTCTTTAACTGAGTTAATTATTTGGCTAATATTGGGGTTCAGCAGCGGCTATTTTGCCTGGGAAAACATCGAAAATTACAAAACACCCAGGCAATAAAAGGCCACCGGAAGCTGCGACCCTACAAAATGGTTTTTTTCAATAAACTCTGAAAGTTTTGAAGTCGATTCAATCTTTGATAAGGAAGTTTCAATGGAAATTCAAAAATATCTGGCCTTGATCTGGCATTGGGCGTGGCTTATTGTCTTAGGGGTTGTGGGGGCAGCAGGGGTGGCCTTGTTGGTAAGCTTAAACACAACGCCAGTATTCAGCGCCACGGCTCAATTGCTAATTGATCAGGCTGCTGGAGATGGTTCCTACGGAGAAATATTGCGAAATGAGCGCCTCTCTGCGACTTACGTGGAGTTGATAAAAGTTGATCCGGTGCTGAATGAAACCATACAGCGGCTCGAATTACCATTTACTACCAGTCAGCTCTCTGGGATGGTCAGCACTTCGGCCCCATTGGATACTCAACTTCTCAATATTCGGGTTGTCGACACGGATGCCGAACGAGGCAGTGAAATTGCAAATACGTTAGCCACTGTTTTTGTCGACTTTTTGGCTGAACAACAAGGCAGTCGATTTGAGACGGCATTAGCCCGATTTGATACGGAGGCCGAAAAAGTCGCCAATGAGATTCAACGCATCGAAACCGAAATCAATACGGTTGTTGGAATAGATAATCCGACACCAGAAAATGCAGCCCTTTTATCGCGCCTAGAAACCCAGCTAAGAGAACAACAAGAAATTTACAACCAGCTTTTTAACGATGCCCAAACGTTACGCATCGAAGCCTCGACTCAAACAAACAACGTTGTCGTGGTTGAAAATGCCACGCCTGGAAAAAATCAAATTCGGCCCCAAACCCTGCAAAACACAATATTGGCGGCAGCGGTAGGGGGAATGATCGCCCTGGGCTTCATCTTCTTGATTGATTTTCTCGACAATTCGGTGAAATCTCCCACCCAGGTTCAGGAAGAATTAGGGCTTTCTTCAATTGGCGTGGTCTCCTTCATTAAATCTGAAGAAGATTCACCGGCCGGCCGCTTGATTACTCATCATGCCCCTCGAGCCCCAATTTCAGAAGCATTCCGCATGCTGCGTACCAACCTGGAATTTTCTTCTATTGATGAAAAAATCCAGCGCCTCATTGTGACCAGCCCTTCTCCTGGTGAAGGAAAATCGACCACAACCGCAAATTTAGCCACCGTGCTGGCTCAATCAGGGAATCGGGTTATCTTAATTGATAGTGATTTGCGCCGGCCGTCTCAACACAAAATATTTGACGTTCCCAACAATCAAGGCTTAACCACCGCCTTGCTCGACAGCGAAACGCCGGTTAGCTTCCATTGGCAAAACACAATTGTGCCTGGTTTAAGATTGATGACCAGCGGACCTCTTCCTCCGAATCCGGCCGAATTGCTTAATTCACAGCGCCTGAGCCATATTTTGGATGACCTTCATAAAGAGGCAGATATCATCATTATTGACACCCCTCCAATCTTAACGGTTACCGATGCCGCTATTTTGGCACCTAAAGCAAACGGGGTAGTTTTGGTGGCTCAAATTGGCTCAACAGCCCTCGATGCTTTGGCTCATGCGGCCCAAATTATTGTTAAAGGTGAGGCAAATCTATACGGGATTGTCCTCAACCGGGCCACATCGACCAGGGGCTCTTACTACAACTATTACTATCGAAATTACACCTACGATTACGGTGATCAGCCCGTCAAGAAGAGAAGATGGGGCGCCCTGCCTAGCTGGCTGCCTGGAACGAATAAATCATGACAACCTCAACCTCCAAACCGACTTCAATGAAAATCAATCTGTCTTCTCCAATGATATTGATTACGCTGGGGACGGTTTGGCTTGCTCTGGGTGTTGGCGTAATCACCAGCGGGTTTATATCTGCCCCAACCATTGAGATTCAATGGCAAACGGAGAGTGAGTTTGATACGGTCGGGTTTAACATCTATCGCTCTGAATCTCCGGATGGGGAATTTGTGCAGATTAACCCTCAACTCATTCCCAGTAAAGCGGATCCCACATCCGGTGCAAGTTATCTTTATGAAGATAACCAGGTTACGTCTGGAATTACTTATTACTACAAACTAGAAGATGTCGAGTACGATAACTCACGGGAACAACATGACATTATTCCTCAAGAAGTACCCCGCCTAAATTGGGTGGAAATTTTGATCGCAGCCATTAGCTTTGTCTTTGGCTTAGCTTTACTAACGAGCGGCGTAAAGGAGATGCGTTAACCTATGCAAGCACAAATTCACGGGTATCCTTCTCAAGTCCCTGGCTTATTGTCTCAAAAAACAGAGGACGGCATTGTCATTGTATCCCCTTCAAAAGGGCAGCTTCGAGTTTTAAACCCGATTGGCTCTGTGATCTGGATGATGCTTGATGGCTCCAAGTCAATAAAAGAATTGGAAAAAGAGCTGTGTCAGCGATATAAGGATATCGATCCACAGCAAATTTCTTATGATCTCTTCAAATTCCTCCAGGAGCTTATGAACCGCGGATTAATTTTGGGGATTGAATCTTAAATTTAGGTTATTGTCAGCCTTGTTAATAGCGTGATTGTAAGGTTTATCACCCTAAAATAAATCATAGGAATGAACCTTTATACGTCATGCCAACATTTATTAACTGACACGGAGGGATCATCTTGGATTTTGCAAAACGCCTTCTTCTTCCCACCTTTTTGGGAGCAATTCTTATTTCGCTATTTGTTTTTTCTCTTTCGTTTGCCAACGAGCCAACATTGCCGGCCGCTGACGCGGAAGCGACTACCGCTTTTCCAACAGGGGTTGATGCATTTAAAATTACCGTTCAAGAAGAAGGAATTTACGAAATTTCAAAAAGTGAGCTGGTGGCGGCCGGATTTCCAGCAGGAGCCAATCTGACCGATTATGTGCTCACCAATCGAGGAGAGGTCGTCGCTTATCAATATATCAGTGCGGGAGAAAAAATTCGCTTTTTTGCCGACTCGTTTTCCGGGAGTTGGGAGGAAAAGCTCTACGTCGATCACGAAATTTTTTGGCTTTGGCCCGGAACGGCGGCTTTAATATCTGATCCGGGCAGCCCGGTCACCGGGGCGGCGGCCGTGACCACCCATCGGGCCACCGTTAAGCACGAATATGATGATCTATATTCTTCAACAAAAATTGAACAAGCGACCTGGGATGCGGAAGGGCTAGATCCAGATTCGATGTACTGGACTGAATTGGTTCGCTCAGGTGGCAGTACGGTGACCACTTCCCTGGCGATCACATTGCCCGGGCAAACCGCTGGAAATGATGCTCAATTCCGCTTTATGGTGGCGGTCGAAGGAAAGGGAACGTCAGCGACCGGGGACGGCAATGCCTCAATCCAGGTTAACAGTTACAACCAAACGGTTTCCCAATACATCATCGGCCCCTATGGCGCCGCAGGAACCCCTTATCTCTTAGACCAAACTGTTCCGGCAAGTGAATTGGCCATCAATAATACAGTGGTATTTACCCACTCACCCGGAGCATTTAGTGCTTCAAACATCTTATTAATTAATTATGTCGAAGTTGATTACGACAGCGATTTAACCGCTAACAATGATCAAATTATCTTTACCCATCCGGGTTCGGGCAGCTTTGATTTTCAGATCGATGGTTTTTCCACCGTTGATCCAGCCCAAATCATCGCCTGGGACATCACAGATGTAAATAATCCGGTTGCCAAGGCACCTCGCACTCCAAATGGCGGTACCCATCAAATCGGCGTCAACAATCAATCAGGCGATGCCCGTTATGCGGTAGCCGCGGAAGCAGGATTAAAAACGGCATCCACCATAACCCGCTACAATGGCCCGTCTTTGACCCCGGCCGCCGGTTCCGCAGCTTGGATCGCTATTACTCACGTTGATTTTACAGCAGCGGCCAATTCGCTGGCCGGTCACCGGGCAACTTTTTCAAATTTGACCACCCACGTCGTTGACGTCAACGATATTTTTAACCAATTTGGTTATGGGTATCCAACGCCTCAGGCGATTAAAGCGTATCTGCAACACGCCTATGACAATTGGCCCAGCCAACCCGGTTATGTGACGTTGATTGGCACCAGCAATTTAAATCCACGGCAGCTAGCTTGCACCCAATGTAATGAGGCTCAAGGGGATTGGCAAACCGCATACGAAAGCTATATCCCCTTTAACTACGCCTTTACAGATCGTTTCCTAGGATTGGTGCCCTCCGATCACGACTATTCCCTGCTCGATGGAAATGATATTCTCCCGGATATCGCCATCGGCCGGCTTGGTGTTTCTTCGGCCGCCGAAGCGCAAGATGTCGTGAATAAAATTATCGCCTCCGAAAACGGGCTGCAAACGTCGAGAGCGTGGCATAACGATGTTTTGTTTGTTCATGACTACAATAAAAATTCCGGGGACAACTTTATTGGAGATATCAACTCAACCCTGCCGCATTTACCCAATGATTTTGATACCAATATTATCGGCATGAACACCGCTGGGGATGCGGGGGCCGTGCTGACTCAATTAAATGCTGCGGTTAATTCAGGTGTCGCTGTCCTAAACTATCGAGGACATGGGTCAATAGAAAATTGGTCCGGCGGGTCATTTGTGACTTCCGACAAAGTCAATTCCGGTGTGTTATTCAACAATATTGATAAACCCCATGTTTCCATTAGCCTCGACTGCCTCGATGGCCATTTCGGTTATCCGGGAGTAGAAAGCTTAAGCATAGCCTTGCTCAAACAAGATAATCGGGGATCAACCGCCCACTGGTCGAGTACCGGTCTCGGGTTTGCTTACGAACACAATATTTTGGCGGAACATTTTTACACCGCTCTGTTTGATAACGGATACACCGCTATAGGTGATGCCATCAACCAGGCTAAAATAACCTATGAAACGCTAGGGTATGACGATTCTGAGGTGTACTCATTCTTACTGCAGGGCGATCCGGCCATGCAGGTTTTTCTTCCGGAGCTGGCTTTTGGCTACAATACCTCTCCTTCGCGTATAAAGGGGGGAGAAAACGGGACAATTTCACTAGTGGCCACAAACAGCTCCTCTTTTGCCGCCTCGAATCAGGCCACAATTTCATATACGTTGCCCATTAGCTTAAATCTTAACAGCGTAAGCGGGAATGGTATATCATATTCAACAACCACCAATGGAGCGGGACAAACTGTGGTGACGGTTGTTTTGGGCAACGGCATCCCCGCAAACGGGCAGTTGGCTGTTGAATTTGATGTTACCCCAGTGATAGATACTCCTACGGTAACGGTATCATCTCCGGCCGATTTCAAATCGCCTGGTTTCAACAGCTCACAAACCGTCCTGGTGAATTTAAGAAATCTGAATGAATCTGACGTATTCATTCCATTTGTTACAAGGTAAATCATTGTGTCCACTATTCATTCAATCAATAAATTTTTGACTGCCAGCCACAGTAAAAAGTTCTTTTTGATCATTTTGCCTATGATTGGACTCTCCTTATTGTGGCAGCAGGCTATCGCAGCCGTTGAATTAATCTCGTTTCAAGGAGAGACAATCATCGGACCGGCCGTTCGCCTAACCTGGGAAGTTGGTGCGGAAACCGACGTGGCCGGCTACCTGATCAAACGGGATGAAGGTGGCGGCCCGGAAACGATCGAAATTTATTATGAAAATGATTTAGTGACCCTTATTCCAGCAGAGGGGACAACCGTCGGTGCCACTTATGTAATCGAAGATGAAGATGTAGAAGATTTGACCAATTACACCTATTATTTGTACGAAGTTTCAACGAGCAATGCCGAATCTCAAATAGATGTGTTAACCCTGTTTGTCGATGAAGAAGGAGAACCCACGCCAACGCCGTTTGCGATTCAAACCCCAACCCCTCTACCTCAATCTACTTCCCCATCGGGAAATCCGACTTCTACTCCACAGCCCACGGCCACAACGGCCGCAACAGCTACAGCTACGCCACAGAGTACCCAGGCATCTGGTGATGCGGCAACCCCGACGCCTCGCCCAACGACCGCTCAGGCAGAAAATACACAGCCTACGCCAACTCAAGATTTGCAGTCAGTAACCACCGAAATTGAACCAACGCCACCCAATTCAGGAATCGGTGTACCGGTTGCTGAAGCACAAGGTTACCCGGAGCCCGGCAGCGATGATTTCAGCGAAGATCCACTTGAAGAAAGTCAAATTGATGATTTGGGCGGTAGTCCGGTTGAAGTCGAACCGTTTGCACCGGTTGAAATACCGGACTCCGAATTGTCTTCCGAAGGGTATGTTGATCCGAACACGGACGCCAATCCCTCCATTCAGGTGGATTTATCAACCACCGATGGGGCCCAACCAATTGGGCAAGAAGCCTTAGAGGAGGCGTATGCGTCCGCCTCTGCCGATATTGCCCCTGAAAGCGCTTCTGACCAACAGGACCAAGCCACAACCAGCCGCTGGATTTTATGGTCCAGTTTCCTGGCCGCCATGATTCTGTTTGTAGGTGGTGTCATAATGTCCCTTCAACTTTTTAGAAGACGTCAAACCGAATAGCGACTTTTCGACTAGAAACTCTCATTTTTCATGTATGGTCAACAAAAAAATCTTAATTTCAACCATCGCCATCATCTTGCTAGGTCTGAGCGTGGCCGGATGGCGATGGTATGCACTTAATCAACCTTCATCCCCAACCTCAAAAATGGCCGTGGCCGAAGACGGGACAATCAAACTTGAAATTACGACGCCGGGACTTTACCGTATAACCTCTGATTTTCTGAGACAAGGGGGAGTCAATCTCGAAAGCTGGGATCCGACCGCGGTTGGGTTGACATCCATGGGCGAGCCGGTTCCGATATTGATCGATGGCGAGTCTGTGATTTTTTATGGAGATGGATCAAACAGCGTCTATTCGAGTTATCGACCCTATCTGCTCCATTTAGCGGCTGAACCTGATCAGCAAGCATCTATGTCTGAACAGCCGGCCGACACTGTCAGCGACAATTTACCGCAATCGACGGTTACCAAAAGCGTGTGGCTGGAAGAAAATCTCGAATACAGCAGTATTGCTTACGATTCGGCCTATCCGGATACATGGTATTGGGAGACCATTCACGTCCAAAACTCATTTTCATTTACAAAATTTCTAAACGACACGGTTGACGGCAGCGGCCGCATGAGAATTCACTTATTTGGCCAATCACACGACCCGGCGGTAGAAAACGATCACGATCTCGATTTATCTATAAACGGACAGAAAATCACAACCATACAGTGGGAAGGGCCAACCCATACCATTGCTGACATTGAGATCCCGCCGGGAACATTAATCAACGGGGAAAACGAGTTTTTATTTGATAATCGGCCGGAAGGGGCAACTTTTATCGATATTATGCTCCTCGATTGGGTGGAATTAACCTATAAAGCCCAGCCTACAGCCTTGGACGATCAGCTTACTGCAGCGGCCAGCTCAGGGTTGTTATCGCTTACCGGATTTACAGATTTACCGCTGACGTTTGATATTTCTAACCCAAATTCGCCTTCATTTTTGACCGGTGGGTCGTTTGAAGATGGCCGCTTTGAACTTCCTCTTGCCTCCGATATCAAATTGGCGGCGCTTGGCCCGGCCGCCCCTTCACCCAAAGTGGCCCTCGTCCCTCTTGCCCCCGAGCCAGACCCAGACCCCCAGCAAACCGACTTAATTATTGTCACAACAGCAGAACTGGGTAAGGAACTCGATAATTATGTGGATCATCGTGAATCTCAAGGGTTAACGGTTACCGTAGCCTCGATCGATACGATATACGATCATTATGGATATGGGCTGCCGTCTCCGGAAAGCATCCACGCCTATTTAAAAAACGCCTGGGAAACTTGGCCGTCCCCTCAACCTCAATATGTTTTGCTGGTTGGGCCCAGCCGCTATGATTACCAAAATTTTCTGGGAGAACGGCCGGTCAACCAAATCCCCTCCCTGATGATACCGGTTACCCACAGCGGCGAAACCGTTAGCGATGTCCGAATGAGCGATGTTAATGGAGATTTCCAGCCGGATATGGCCATCGGCCGATGGCCTGTTGAAACCGCAGCGGAGGTTGCCGATCTGTCAGCTCGAACCATCGCCTACGAAAATGCAGCACCGGCCGCCACAACCATCTTCGCGGCCGATGGGTCGAGCAATGAATTTACCGGTCTTTCCGACTATTTAGCCGAATCTAGCGGTCTTCCCCAAAATGAGACAACCAAACTTTATGGAGCCACTGCGGCCGAGGTCTCTGATAGCTGGAACAACGGCAGCTGGCTGGTCAGCTATGTAGGTCATGGAAGTATTCACCTTTGGGGAAAAGATGAAGTTTTTAGTGAGGATTCAATCGAGCTGCTGAGTGCAAACGAGCAATTTGCCCCGCCAATAGTGGCCCAATTCACCTGCCTGACCGGTTATTATGCCCATCCAACAGAGCGCTCTCTTTCTGAACAGTTGATCACCAGCTCGGATGGACCGGTTCTGGTTTTGGGGGCCACAAGCCTCACCTATTCCTCTCACCAACGCCCCTTTGCGGAACGCTTTTTACAAGGACTTCACGATCCCAAATTTACCCGCATCGGCGATGTGCTGCTTTATGCTCGGGAGTCACTAGACATGGAAAATACCGGTATTCGAGAAGTTAGTGATACTTTTGGACTTTTTGGGGACCCTAGTGCTATTATCGTAAGGCCGTAAAATTTACCGGACGTTCCAAACAGCGGCGGGGTAATCCAGCAAACAGTGTCTATCAGATTATCCCATTGAGTCCACTTTTCTCGATCAAATTATGATTTCAATTATCATCCCGGCCCAAAATGCCGAGGTTTCTATTGAAGAGTGCATTCGCGCCCTACAACAACAAACGATCCAAAATAAAATTCGCGAAATAATTGTCGTTGACAATGGATCAACCGATCAAACGGCCGTCATTGCCGAGAGGGCCGGGGCCAGGGTTCTAAGCGAATTGCGGGGAGGGGCGGCGGCCGCTCGCAATACAGGAATAGAAACAGCCACCGGCGATATTATCTGCTTCACCGATGCCGACTGCTGTCCTACGGAAGATTGGGTAGAAAAAATAACCTATCGCCTGCGCGAAGATCCGGAAATCATTGGAGCCAAGGGCATCTACCATACGCGTCAAAAAGAAGTTGTTGCCCGCTTTGTGCAAATCGAATACGAAGATAAATACGACCTGCTGCGGCCGCAGAAGACCATCGACTTTATCGATACTTATTCAGCAGCATATCGTCGCGATATCTTGCTGGCCAACGACGGATTTGATGAAAATATTTTTTTTGTTGAAGATCAGGAGCTGAGCTTTCGCCTGGCCGCCCGAGGGTACAAAATGGTCTTCCAGCCAGATGCTGCAGTCTACCATCTACATAGCAACACTCTGTGGAAATATTTCCGCAAAAAGTTTTTTATCGGCTATTGGAAAGCTCAGGTGGTGCGCCGCTTTCCTACCCGCGGCGTTAAAGATTCACACACCCCCCAAATTTTGAAAGGTCAAATGGTGCTGATCATGGCCCTGCTGGCCAGTCTGACCGCTCTTTTCTTTTTACCCCTGGCCAATATTCTGCTGCCCTCACCCCTGTGGCGCCTCTTTTACGCCGTTCCGGTGTTGGCCGCCTTCACTTTTTTGATTTCTACCGTGCCGTTTGTTTCCAAAGCGTGGCCCAAGGATCGCGCGGTGGCCGTGTCTTCTCCGGGGTTGTTAGCGGTCCGGGCGGCCGCGTTGAGCTTTGGCTATGCATGGGGTTTACTCAAGCCGGATGCGCTCGTTTCTGATGAAAAAGTATCGACAATTTCCGGCCTCAATTATATCTTGAAGCGCGCGATTGACCTGACCGGATCCCTCGTTGGGTTGGTTTTCACCGCCATATTGTGGCCATTTATTGCCGTGGCCATCAAGCTCGATTCCCCGGGCCCGATTGTTTTCTCTCAGGAACGCATCGGACAGGAAGGTCAACCGTTTACGCTTTACAAATTCCGGTCGATGCATCGCCATGCCGAGGCGGAACTAGACCGGCTGGTCAATGTCAGCGAATTAGCCGAGCCTGCCTTTAAGCTGGATGACGATCCGCGGATTACCCGAGTTGGGCGATTTTTGAGGCGGTGGAGTTTGGATGAGCTACCGCAATTTTGGAACGTGCTGAAGGGGGATATGAGCCTGATTGGACCACGACCGGAAGAATCGCGTATCGTTTCTCTATACGAAGACTGGCATCGGCGACGGCTGGCCGTCAAGCCGGGATTAAGTGGCCCGATGCAAATTAACGGCCGGGGTGATTTGCCGTTTAATGAACGTATCCACCTCGAACTGGATTATATCGATCATTATTCGGTGTGGCGCGATCTGAAAATTATCTGGCGCACGGTGCCTACGCTGTTTTCTGGCAAAGGAGCGCGCTAACCCCATTGGCCGATCCCGCGCTAAAACAAAACAGCCTCCTCAGACCAGCCGCACTTTTTGCCATCCCCTCGCTTCTCTCCTTGATGCTCTATATCCTGACCATGCCCACCGATTTAAGTTGGGCGTTTTATAGTGCAGACGGTGCTGAATTAATTACGGCCGCGGCCACACTGGGGGTGCCCCACCCGCCGGGCTACCCGACCTTTGTCCTTCTCGGCTATCCCCTGGTCCATCTACCGCTCCCCCTGACCATTCCCCTGCGCTTTCATCTGTTTTCTGCCGTTGCCATGAGCGTGGCCTGTGGCCTTGTGTCCCTGATCAGCCATAGGCTGTTCTCACCAGGTCGGTTTGTAACCAGCTGCACGGCCGGCCTCCTCTGTGCTACGTCATCGCTCATTTGGCAGCAGGCGGTTGTGGCCGAAGTGTATGCCTTAAACGGCCTGATGGTCATGGTCACGCTCTGGCTGCTAACCACAAAACGTTCACCTCTTTTGATCGGCCTGTCTCTAGGAGTGGCCGTGACCACCCACTTGACCTCACTTTTTTTGATTCCGCTCATCGCGGTCATGCTTCCCTGGAGCCAGGCCAAACGATCCGCTATCGGGCTAGTTTTGGGATCAATTCCCTGGCTGACCATACCCTTCCTGGCGGCCGGGGACAGTCCTGTGGTCTGGGGAGATCCCACATCAGCAGCCGGATGGTGGTGGCTGATATCTGGTCAGCTGTATCAACCCAATGTGTTTGCGCTCACCAACACCGATCTCATCGCCAGATTACGGATCTGGGCCCCCGAATTGTTGACCCAGTTGGGCGGTTTATGGCTCATTTTTCCCTTTTGGCGAATGATCACCAAAAAGCCACTCGCTTCTGAATCAACTTCATTCTATTGGATTACGGCCGGGCTTTATGCCCTTTACGCCTTGGGCTACCGGCCGCTTGACGCTCAGGTGCTGCTCATACCGGCGATTCTAATTATCGCTGTGTTAATCACCCCCCTTATCAAACAATTAAAAAATTATGGAATTTTATTGCCCTTTTTTCTCATTGGGCTAAACTTGAGCGGCTTTTTGGCGGTTAAAAACATCGATGTTCGAGAAAAATCGCTGAAAGCCCTGAACAACTTGCCAGAAAATGCTCTGGTCATTACGGACGGGCAAGATCAAACGATATTTACGGTGTGGTATTTTCATCACGTGGAAAATGTCAGAAGTGATTTGGCGATCGTTGATGAAAATTTGATCGCCTTTGATTGGTATCGGGCGCGATTCTTCCGGAGCAACACCAACCTATTTCCCTTACAAGAAGATGATCTCGACCGCTTAATTGCGGAGGAGCAAAAAAAACGGCCGGTTTGTCGCCTATCGCTTCAGCCTGTTTCAGTTGATTGTCAAGTGCCATGAGCAGTTCCCCAGAAAACACACCACAACCTCGGAGCAAACATCTTGTTCGCTGGTTTATTCTTGGCGGCTTGCTGCTGCTTCTGCTTGGAGTTGGTCAAAAGGGATGGCGTTTGTTTCAACTTTCCAGAAACTTTCAGGGTCATGTTGAGACGATTCAAACCATAAGAAACGGTGAATCCATCGATCCAAGCGAAATTGTCCGCCTGAGCAGTGATATTCGGCAAGATACCGTCGATTTACAATACGAAGTTGAGCCGTTTTTGCCAATTACGCCATATTTAAGCTGGCTGCCAAGAGTTGGCCCTTTGATGCCCCATGCCGAAGAGTTGCTGGCAATGGCCAATGAGGGAACTTATCTGGCAAATCTCCTCGCCCCTGAGTTCGCCCCAGCCTTTGCGATCTTACAAGATGATCGCTCAATAACTGAAAAAACACCTGATTTGATCACCATCCTGGACCAAAATAAAGCGCTCCTCGATCAGGCCAATCCGATTTTTTTGCAGTTACTCAATCGATATGAGCGTTTTCAGGAAGATTCAGCGGCCGTGGCTGCTCTGCCAGATGAAGTCGAGAAGGCCATGGCGGTTGCCGAACCGTTTATGCCGGTGATTCCCCACGCCTTCTCAACCCTGCAGGTGCTGCCGGAATTAGCCGGTCATTCAGAATCAAAAACGTATTTGATTATCGCCCAAAATCACGACGAACTGCGAGCCACAGGTGGTTTTATTAGCGGTGTTGGGCTGCTCACAATTGCCGATGGGCAGTTAGGGGAAATCTCTTTTCAAGACGCTTACACCGTTGATGATTTTACCAAACCATATGGCCTTCCACCGCAGGCGATTGAACAATTTATGGGGGTCCAGCTGCTCGTTTTTCGGGACGCCAATTATTGGCCTAATTTCCCCACATCGGCCGCCAAAATGATGGAGCTTTATACTTATGGAACCGGCCAATCGGTTGATGGGCTAATTGCCTTAGATCAAGCTTTCTTAAAGAGGATGGTTGCTTCACTTGAACCCATTCAGGTTGAAGGGTATGACTCACCGGTTACCAGTGCAAATATCGACGCTTTTCTGCAAGACGCCTGGGAAACCGGCGATCCAAACGACGAAAATTGGTTTGCGACCCGAAAATCCTTTCTGGGTCCAGTGGCCAATGCGATGTTGCGACAGCTAATCGAAACCGGTGATCAAATTGAGCCTTTGCCGTTGGCAAACGCCATAATGGAAAGTATTTATGGGGGCCATTTGATGGTTTACACCGGTAATCCAACGATCGATGAACCTTTGACGGCGATCGGTTTAACAAAAACCCTATCTCCCCAACCTCATCAAGATTTTTTGATGATTCTTAACACCAATATGGGATTTAACAAGGCCAACGCGGTCGTTGATCAAGAGGTTTCCTATGATGTCCAGCTGAACCCAGATGGAAGCGGTATTGGCAAAGTGGTCATTGGATACAATAATTCGGCCGCAGCTTCGTCGGAACCGTGTCAGCAGCAAATTTTTGGCTATAGTTCAGGGGAAAATCTTTATTCCACCTTGATAAACCAATGTTATTGGAATTATCTTCGGGTGTTATCACCGGCCGCAACAGAGCTAATGGAAAGTTCAACCCATCCACAAGCGGCCGAATCGCTGATCACAGAGGTCGGTTGGTCTGGTGGGACGATGATTGACGCCGAGGAAACCCCCGGCTTTGTCACCTTTTCAAACTTTCTGTCTGTCCCCAGAGGAGAGCAACTTACCCCTTATTTCCATTATCAGCTTCCTCGGGTTGTGCAACAAATTGGCGATCGGTACCAATATACATTAAAGATTGCCAAACAGCCTGGCATTGACCCTTATCCAATGCGGGTTTCAATTACAATTCCTCCAGAATTTTCATTAATTGAGAGCAATATCCCAGGTGAAGTATCAAACGGAAATCAGATTTCGCTTATACTAGATGTCAGCAAAGATCACGTCATTCGAATAACATATTTAGAGAACAGGTTAAATTAATAAAGGCACCTGAGCAGGTCAGGTGAAACAATATAATGTCTTTTTATTTGGCTATAAAAAGAATTAATCAGTAAATATTATGAATAAAAACAAACTGCGTCAGGTTCTTTACTTCATCCACATAGCCTTCTTTATTTTTCTGACCTCATTTTGGCTTTCCGGTGGGGATTTTTCCACCGCATCGGCATTTACCGTTCCAACCAGGACACCCGTGCCAGGTGGTGGTGGTGGCAACGGAGGCGGTGGAGGTAGCGGTGGTGGTAGCGGGGGCGGAGAATCTCAACCAACGGCCGAACCGCCAACCCTTACACCAACCGCAACAACCGTTCCCGTCACAATTGCCCCGACTCCCATTGAT